>OLIL01000077.1_pt1 | contig 103505 bp, 81 predicted proteins | sample 1609701 | NCBI WGS metagenome assembly OLIL01 (sample SAMEA4350146, study PRJEB24818) | metagenome | biome: human; feature: gut; material: faeces | place: Denmark | collected 2013-09
AACTTAGAAATTTATTATTCGGGACAATGATCGCTTGCGCGTTCGCGGCGTGTTCAAATGAGGATGATCCTATCGTAGGACCGGATCAACCGCAAACAGGGGAAAATAACGCAACATTGACTATTTCCGTGAAAAATGTGGCTAGAAATTTGACTAAAGCTGTAGCGGAGGGGACACAGACTGAAAATGAAGCTAAAATTACAGACCTAACAGTTGCTCTTTATGACGCTGAAACTGGAGCGCTTGTCGCTTCAAGTTCTGATATTGCCACTGAGGACGCTACTGCGGATAATGATGAGGTTCAATTTGCCGGACTGACAGAAAAAGCCAAATTACGTGCTATCGCATTTGCTAATATGGGTGAAATCTCATTGACTGGTACTACAATTAACAACTTTGTGTCTCCTGTATATACAATGCCAACAGCCGGATTTTCGGAAGACTATTTACCAATGAGTAGTGGTTTGTCTGATCTGTTCACTTTACAAGCCGGTAAAAACTATTATGGATATAATAAAACACGGGAAGAAGGTGTGAATATTCTTGTAGCAGAACCTTTGTACTTGATAAGAAATGTAGCGCGAATTGATTTTAAAGGACTTAGCTTAGACATGACTAAAGCAACAAAAGATGTATACGTTGCAGGAACTGCGACAATTGTTCCAGAATGTGTATTCATCATGCATGGACGGACGAAATCCAATGCGGCTGATATGGGTAATGGCGATAGCTGGTGGAGTACTGCTAGTAATACCGTATGGGGTAATGTGTCCGCAACTTATGCTGCTAATGCTACAGATTATGCTTCAGGTTATAGAGGAGATTTCGTGAATGATGACGCTATGTTTACGAATATGAGAGGTTCTATTATTGAAGGATACAAGGCCAGTTTACCAGCCACCGCATTGGTACAGGATATCGCAAGTGAAGGTGCTGCATCTGCGTCTATCACAACCGCCCCTAAGTTTTATGTGTTTGAGAATCCCCAAGTTAAGGCTGCTCGTGAAATGAATGGTGCTGATAATTTCAAACCAGAGGATCTTGCAACTGAAATTGTAGTTAAAGGTACTTATAAGCTCGAAAATGCTAAAAAGAGAGGAAGTAATGCAGTATACAACTATGCGGAGAAAGCAGCCTATTGGCCAATTAAAATTGCGGTGCCGAATGAAATGGCAGCAGGTACGGCTGACTATTTAAATGATGGAAAGATCCATCGTAATATAATTTACAGTATTGATGCGACTTTAGCTGGTAGAGGATATGATGATCCTACTGTTCCTCCAACAGACTTTGTTGAATTGTTTGTTAAGACAAAGGTTCTTGATTGGGGTAGCGCAAATCAATCTTCAGTTGTCGAATAATATCTATTCTCTGAATAACAACCAAAAGGCATTCCTTTTACCGGGAGTGCCTTTTTTGCATATATAATTCTGGTTATAAATTGATCCGGAGACTACAAAATTTACTATCCTTTCCTTATGATGGCGATCCCATATGTCTTGAACCTAAGAACCGGAATATTATTTCATGAGAACATCTACAATATCTACAATTCAACCTCATACTTATTGTAAATAAATATGTTATATAGTGGTTGCAGATGGAATAACATCTACAATTTTCATTCTGCATCTACCATGTTTTAATGGGAAACGCAAAAAATCACTTCTCAAGCTTGGGGACTCGTATATTTAGTATTTGACGATTTCATAAGAGACAGACAAAGGGATTAAAGCCAATAAGAGTCTGTGTTTCAATAAACAACAGTTTTTTATGCCTTAAAACAAAAGTTTTCCTATAGATAAACTTTTGTTTCTTCAGTATGAAATAAAAGTTTCTTCAGTACGAAACTTTTGTTTTCCTTTGGTGAAACCACTAACTTCACCTATTGAAACTCTCATTGGCTGTATCCCTTTGTTTGTCTCTTATGAAATCGTCAAATACTAAATATACAAGTCCGCAAACTTGGGTGGTGATTTATTTTTTGCGTTTCCCATTAAATCATGGTAGATACAGAATAAAAATTGTAGATATTATTCTATCTGCAACCACTATGTAAAATGTTTATTTACAAGAAGTATGAAGTAAAATTGTAGATGTTGTAGATGTTCTCATGAAATAATATTCCGGATCGATTTATAACTAGAATTATATATGCAAAAAAGGCACTCCCGGTAAAAGGAATGCCTTTTGATTATTATTAGAGAAGTGATATTATTCAATTGTCGGAGTTTGAGTGGCTTTACCCCAATCCGTAACCTTTGTTTTAACAAATAGTTGAATAGGGTCATCCTCTTTCTTTGTCGGATCTTTATAACCCGGTCCGGCGATGGTAGCTTCGGTAATCTCATAGATGTAATTACGGTGAACGGAGCCTGTACCTGCACCTGAACCAGAAATACCGTCGATACCAATCTTGATCGGCCAATAACGTACTTCTTCCGGATATTTATATGTACCACTAGTATTCGTTGCTGAAGTTACTTTATATTTACCTTTGATAACTAATTCGGTAGCGTACTGATGAGAGTGATTTGTCACAGCATCATCGCCTGTCACAACAATTTCACGAGAAGCAGAAGTTTTATCGTTTTCTAAGATATAGAAACTTATGCCTTCAAGTTCTTGAGAGACGGCAACTGTAGAATTTTGAGTAATTGTCTGTGAGAGTACAGTTTTATAACCATCATCGGCGGTACCTACTACATTCTCAAAAGTACTCGGTGTTGATTCAAATACATTACGTCCAGACAATAATTCTGTAGTAGAAGCAGTGTATTGGGCTGCGATAGTGCCCCAAGTTCCTGCAGTCAAATTCCACCAACTCGGCGTTGTGGAAAGATCCGCTGCGGCAGCTTTAGTTCTAGCATGCAAGATGAACGCCTCTTGTAATTGTAATTGCGCACTGATAGCGGTGTAGCCTGGCTCCTTGGTAGAAGCATTAAGATCCAATGTAACCTTCTTCAAATCTACACGGGCTACGTTACGGATTAAGGGAAGAGGTTCTGATGCTACAATGACATCTTTAGTTGCATCATAGTCAACAATGTCATCTGTTGTATACCCGTAATAATTAGCCTTTCCTAATGTTACGGTAAATGCGGCACTTACGCCACTACTCATTGGCAAACCTGCGTCAGCAATGGCCGCACCTGTACCAAATGGAGCACCTTGTTCCATAGCCGCTAATGACGTACCAACATTGTCCGCAAAGCTAGTGCTTAAATTAGCTACAGCCAAAACCTTATAACTAGTAACTCCCGCAGGAAGCTTAGCGGTCATTTGCACTTCTCGATTATCATCCACATTATCCTTAGTCGCACCCGTTGTTGAAGATGCCACATAGTTACCATCTGCCGTATAAAGAATAACTCTTAAGTTGTTTACTTTTTCCTCGGCAGGTGTCTGGGTACCTGCTTTAGTTTTTGTATCCGCACCTTTAATGGCGAATGCCAAAGTAGTCTCTACTTCCCCTGTTTGCGGTTGATCCGGTCCTACGATAGGATCATCCTCGTTTGAACACGCCGCGAACGCGCAAGCGATCATTGTTCCGAATAATAAATTTCTAAGTTCTATTGGGGAATGGCTATAGATGATTGTTCTTTAGTTGATTATGCTTTTGTTATATGAAGATAAGTAACAACTCGGTAGTATTATAATATATATGTATAGGAGCGGATGGCATGATGAGAATTTATCGGAATAAGCTTGTTTTTCAACAGAAGAGTCTTTACCTTTACAACATTATACGTGAATTATTAATCAACTAAAACCCATAAAACTATGGAACATTACGTGAACATCATGTTGGATGGCGTCTTCAAGGCTGTGTTTGGAGATAAGCAAGTGGCGATGGATTTGCCGTATGATCTCCCGTCAGGGCGAGACAGGTCGTGACTGGAAGTACGAGCTGCTTCCTGTGTATGGAATCTATCTGTTGAACTTCAGCTTGCCAGAGTTTCCGTTGTGGCGTACGGACGTGGTGCTAGCGAACGAGCTTACGGGTGAGACTTTTGGACGGATCAAGCTCAAACAGGTCTATATTTCATTCGAGCGGTTCGATTTGAGTTATGAGGAGTGCGAGACTCCGTTGGAAATAATACAAAGTCTCTGATCTGATAAGCCAGTTGCGGACTGAAACTATAGCAGATGACACGGATCTTGGGGAGAAGTATCTTTCTTGATCCGTGCCATCCGAATCTGAAGTAATATCCGTCTCATGCGTCTAACACCCCATTAAACCGGTCTATTGCCTGTCTTTTACTAGCATCGATGATTTTCGCGTATACTTGTGTGGAGATGATGTTCTTGTGTCCTAGTAATTTACATACCGTATACAAGTCAATGCCAAGAGCTAGTGAAAGAGTGGCGAAAGTATGGCGGCTTACGTGAAAGGTCACTTTCTTGTTCTTGATGCCGGCGGCTAAGGCCCAGCCTTTTAATACCTGACATATAATCGTGAGGCTAGGTAGATGGAATATCAAGCCGACCCTGTCATTGTCATTCTCCCTTGCGGGAAGATATTTTATCGCCTCTTCGGACAATGGGAGATAAATAGCCTCTTTCGTCTTTCTCTGTATGATCTGTAAACGGAATTTATCATTTCCTTCTTTTTGCATATCTTCCCATCTAAGAGCGGTCAAGTCGCTGATCCGGAGTCCGCAGAAACAGCAGAACAGAAAAGCCTTTTTTACCTCTGGGCATGCGCAATCTGTCCGGATTAACCTCTTTAGTTCCTCTAGGGTCAAATAAGTACGCAGGCTGGTAGGTTTGTGGGGTTTTTCGTCTGTATCCAGCGAACCACAAGGATTCGAGAGGATCAGCCCTTTTTTGACCGCCTTATTGAGTGTGACATTCAGGAGCCGGTAATAACCGTGAATCGTGAAGTCGCTTTTGAGGTAGGGTTGTTTACGCAAGTGAGCGATGAAACCTTTCACGAAACCGGTATCTATGTCTTTAAGCAAGCATTGCGGCATATAGTCTCTAAGATGATTGGCCAGACTTCTTAATCGTAGGGAATAGGCTTTGTCGCCATGCGCGGATTTATCGGTGTACAATTCCGAGAGGAATTCTAAAAGTGTTTTTTTCCCGAGCCCGTTTATCATACGGACACCATAAATCTCGTTCTGAAGATCAATGATCCGTTGTGCCTTGATACTATTGGCCAAGCGCAAAGTGATCCGGTTCTTATCACGGTCTTCAGGGAAACGTTCCGGGGTGAGGTAGAGCTTGAGGAACTCATAATACCTCTTTCCTTTGTAATAGATGTCCAGATATATGGACTGGTTCGCGTTCGACAGTTTCTTGAACCGGAGCTTTACGGGCTCTTTCGCTTTCACCTCATTCTTTTTTCTTGCCATGATTTTGCTGAATTTAAGTGATTATGTAAGTTTTTCAGTATAGTATTTCCTAATTTCAAGGAAATATCAATATGTTTGTTTCCTGTAATTTAGGAAATAAATCCTATCTTTGTCCTATAAAAAAAGAAAATCATGAGGAAAGATGTCATCAAATCTCTTATTGCCATCAAGCAAAGCGAAATTCCGTTTGATGTGATTGAGCGAGACATAAAGTTACCGATCAACCGAAACAAGATCATTACGGTTCCGGGTGTGCGTCGTTGCGGTAAGTCCACATTAATGGAGATCGCTATCAATGGGCTTGTCCGTGAAGGGGTTTCCCCTAGAAATATATTATGGCTAGGGTTTGATGATGAGCGTTTGAAAAATATGTCATCCGATGATTTGGATGATGTGATAGTTTCATACATGGAGATGTTTCCGGATATACCCATAAAAGATGTGTATATGTTTTTCGACGAGATTCAATTGATTAAGGATTGGGAATACTTCGTCTTGCGTGTCTATAAATCTTATTGTAAGAACATTTATGTGTGCGGAAGCAATGCTACCATGCTGTCCACAGAGTTAAGTTCGGCTCTGCGCGGATATCCCTTGGAATACGAGACCTATCCGCTTTCGTTCAATGAATATTGCCGTTTCAAGGGAATCGCCACTAATAGCTATTTGGAACAGGACAGGGCAAGATTGAAGATGGCTTTCGAGGCATACAATCAGGCAAGCGCTTTTCCCGAAATCGTATTGACATCATTCCGGTCGGAGCAGTTGAAACTGCTTCACGGCTATTTCGACACGATGATATTGAAGGACTTGGCCGAACATTACAAGATATCCAATACGGGTGTGGTACGGTATTTCGTCAAGCGTGTCATGGCCAATCTCACCAAGCCTACCTCCATCAATGCCATCTACAAGGACATCAAGTCCCAAGGGCTTAAAGTCAGTAAGGATGACCTGTATCTTTGGGCTGATTATATTTGTAACATCTTCATGTTCGCGCGAATCTCCAAATACGACCGTTCGCTGGTAAAGGAACAGAAATCGCTTGATAAATACTACTGTATAGATAACGGTATGCGTGGTGCCGTGCTTATGCCGCAGAGCAACGACAATGGGAAAAATCTGGAAAACACCGTGTTTATGCAACTGAACCGGATGCGGCTCCCTTCGGACAAGATTACCTACTATCAAGGAAATTGTGAGTGCGATTTTGTGCTTCAACGGGAGGATAACGTGATACAACTCATACAGGTCACTTGGGATATGGTGGATGCGAGTACGAGAGAAAGGGAAATCAAAGGCTTGCTGGAAGCCGCCTCGGTGACTGGATGCGAGAATCTTATCATTGTCACGAAAGACGAGGAAAATACATTCAATAGAGAAGGCAAGGAGATCAAGGTGATCCCTGCATGGAAATGGGTCTTGCTTTTTTCTTGCCATGATTTTGCTGAATTTAAGTGATTATGTATATTTGTTACTAGGATGATCCGAGTACCACCCCGGTAGCATAAAATACACGGATTGAGCCTTTTTCTATAGGTGAAAGTTGCAAAAGGTAGGGAAACCTATCACTTTTATGAAATTGATACATTTATCTCTTATTATAGAGAGTTCTGCCTATCAGCGCCACGATATATCCTTCTTATTTTTGTCACATATTAATGTGAGAACAAAAAATATTATACTATGAGATTCAAGAAATACATTCTTTTATCGTTGGTGCTATGCGGATTTGCCGCTTGTTCCGATGATAATGAAATAGAAATTCCAAAGGCTCCTGTCTTGGAGAAAGCTCAACTAGCTTTGGCTATCAAGAGTGAGGAGGGGGCGGTTACGAAGACCGGAGAAACTACTCGAACGGATGCGGACGTGTATACGCTAACGGTTGGGGTGTTTGGAGTTGATGGATGGAGTGTGATATATACAAAAGATGCTACTCCTAATCCTGATGGGACAAAGGATGTCGGTCCGCAAGACGTGTATGCGGGTGATGCTCAGGTGGTGGTTGTGGCGAACGCTGCCTCGACTATCCAAGCTGAATTGGCAAAGGCAAAGGATATAACTGACTTTCTTGAAACAACAATCAATCTGGTCGACGAGACCTTGGAAAAAGGTTTGACGATGAGTAGTGGGGTGCTTGATGTGACATTAGTTGCGAATACGATTAACTATATAGGTTATGCTGATAAGACGGGTGAGATAACTGTGAATGGAAAAATAGGCCAGGAAGTTCATGGTAAAGGCTCAGTTCCTTTGGTTCGCAATGTCGCTTCGATCGCTTTGAAAGAATTTGAGGTAGGTAATCCGGAAAATGCGAATTATATAAGTAAAGACTTCGTTTTAAAAGAAGTCTTTATCGCTAGCGCGAAAGGTGTTTCAAATGTGGCTTCCACATCCTATTGGGGGGAGATAGAGAAAAAGTTTGACTTTACAAGCAATGGTTTTGGATATTCAAATTATATGGTAGGTAAAGAATTCTCAAAATCTCCGAATATCGACGAGGGTTCTTATAAAAAAGGAACTCAGACAAAAAGAGATGAATTAGCAAAGGCTCATACTACAGACAATACAGCCTTGAATCATGAATTCTATGTATATGAAAATAAATTAGGAGAGATCGCTGAAGCGGACAAAGCTTCCGCGAACCGGGATTACGCCAACCACACCTTATTGATCGTAAAAGGAGATTATACCTATCTGCCGAATGGTTTGGCTGATACTGAAACTAATTATGTGAAAAAAGAAAATTGTTATTATGCGATACCTGTAGGAGCGGATGTGATGATTGGAGAGGAAAAGAAAATAGGTTTTTATGTCCAACGTAACTACAAATACGCGATCACCTTGACCATCATCGGCCCCGGTTCCGAGATCCCATACGATCCGATGGTATCGGCGAACGTGAGCGCATCCGTGAAAGTGGAGCCATGGAACGTGAAGACTATCCATGAGGAAGTAGAATAAAGCAATATAGGGTAAAATAATTGATAAGAAAAAATTAGGATTATGAAACACATACTGTTTACAAAGGAATTGCTTCTCTCGGTTGTGGCTTTGTTCGCTATTATAGCGACTAGCTGCATCAAGGAGGATTTGGATCAGTGCTATACGCTCAAACTGAAGGTCGAGAATATCAAGGGAGATGATATAACGGAATACGGATGGATGGAATCTACCGATCTGTATATATTCGACGAGAATCTGAATTACTTGGAGAAACGTAGCTTGGATAAGAACTTTATCCGTTCCCGCAATGAGATCGTATTGGATGGCTATACCGCCGATCGTAGTCTACGTATCGTGGCATGGGGCAACGTGAATGCCTTGGGTGAAAAGCAATCCGTATCGGAGGCCCAGACCATAGAGGACTTGAAAGTGATGTTGAAAAGCCAAGATGGTTTGGCGGTTACCCCGGACAGCCTTTATTATGGTAGCGAACAAGTGTTGACAAAAGCCGGAGGCGTAGCGAAGGAGACTGAGATCGTGATTCGTCCGAAAGTGGGTACGGTCACGATCGAGACCCGAGGGTTGCAAGAGCAACTCGGCAGGATGGGGTTGAGAAGTTCCGTGGATTGCGACTTCTACTTGAATAATACATTAAGTGGTTTTGATTACCGTGGCACGCAGATTGGCGATAGCGTATATTATAATCCGGAAGGTGCGTGGAACGAGTCCGGGGTTGAATGGATAACCCCTACTATGCAAACCGCTTGTCCGGGACAGGATATGGCTGTGTCGATAAGCGCCAATGGAGTCTCGTTAGGCTCGGCCAAGGTAGACGAGAACGGTGATCCTATTTATACGAGCGCGGGAGAGAATACCCATCTGATCCTTGAATGGGGTGAGGGCGGAACCTTATCCGTCCGGGCAACCGTTCGTCCTTGGGGAGTAGTGGAAGAAGATATTCCGATGCATTAAAGGGTACCTCATCATATATAATTAAGAAATACGATACGAACATGAAATTATTAGCGAACATATTTTTATCCGGTTTGGCGATTCTCGCTTGTGTGAGTTGTTCTAAAGATGAGGATCCGGTTCTTCCCTTAGAAGGCGCTAAGCTGTCCGTCGCTGTCAAGGCATCCGGTACGGCTACGAAAGCCTATAACCCCAATGACGTGAATGAGTTGGAGGGTGAGGCTTATATCAATAATTTGGCTGTGGTAGTATTTAATGAGACCGGCACGGAACTGCTCGGTTATAAATGGGAGGCTCTTTCCGGGGCGGAACATTCCGCCATAATAGCCGATGTGCCGACAACGAAGGCTGTTCGGGCACGGATCATTGTCTTGGCGAACGTGCCGAGAGATTTATTATCTACCGTTTCTACCTACGATGAGTTCCAGACTCGCTTGGTAGACCTCTCCTCGCAATCGCAAACGAACCTAACGATGAGTAGTCAAGTGATCGTTACAAAATCCGCTTTATCTGAGGAAGATAACTATTTAGGATATACGGATCTTGGCGATCAGAATGTGGATGGCATCTCCGACCCGATCCTTTTGACCCGTGTAGCCGCACGTATTGATTTGGTGAATATATCCACTCGTTTTGCCGGAACGCCGTTCGCCGGACGTGAGGTGCGAATCGATGCGGTAGGCATCTACAATATGAAGACAAAGTCTTACTATTTCAGTGAGGCGGATTGGGGAGAGACAGAGGCTCCCGATGCCGTGCGAAATTCGGAAGATACCTCGTTCGAGGATCTGTTGGTAAATGATGGCGCTTCGATATCCAATACGCCATTCGTTCATTATGTAATGGAAAATATGAAAAGCGACGATCACACGATGATCGCCGTAAAAGCTACCTTACGGGGAAATTCCAGTTATCAGGACCATACGAAAATCTTCACGGCGGTGATCAATGCGGGTGGCTTGCAGAACGGCTATGATCATAATTTCATCCGTCGCAACTACGTTTACCGTCTCCGTATTTATTTTGACGGCGAAAGTTTCGACAATATTCCCGTAACGCCAGACCCGGGCCCAGGTCCGGATCCGGAACCCGAGGTAGATACCAACTTGAATATAGCCGTGCAGGTAGTAGGCTGGGGCCCGGTAATGCAGCATCCGGTAATAGACTAAGTAATGGAATCATAGGGAATGAAATTTAGTATAAACAAGAAAAAACAAAAGGATATGAAACTAAGACATTTATTATTAGCCTCCTTCGCCGCATGCGCTTTCGCCTCCTGCTCGGACGATAGCTCGAATGGCATCGAGATACCGGAAGAGAACTATCAGATGATAGACGCGAACGTCTCTCTTACCGCTACGGCTTTGGATGGGATACAGACAAAAGCGGCTGATGCAGGAGAAAATGGCAGTGATAAAGAGCAATTTATAAATGAACTAACCGCCTATTTGTTCTATGTAGACAATGGGGGGAACGAGGATGCATATAAATTCGCCGCTATGAAAACGGTAACTTCGGATGGCACCAACTCCGTGAAAACCATTGAGGATATCGTTGTTAAGGTAAAGGCTACGGCACCCGACGAACTTTCTGATACGCAATTGGCGGTGGTCTTTTTAGCGAATACGAAACTTACTACGCCTCCTTCTAAATTGGGGGATGTGAAAGTTGCCCAACTTGAAAGTCTTGTTGATTTTACGCAAGTGCATCCAGTGCCAGGCGCTGGTACGCAAACGTATGTACCGATGTTCAGCCAGATAGTAACGATTGGTGGAGGTGATCATAAGTTGCTTGCTGGGATAAAGCATGATAATTGGGTGAAAGGATCTACAACTCCTTCTATTATATATACAAACAATGCGGTAGTAGGTGCAGCACATAAGGAGATTGAGAAAAAAAGTGGAGCGGAAGGATGGACTGAAAAAACTTCCTCTTATGATCCGGCAAATATTCCAGATGAAGATAAAATCCCATTAACCCGCCATGTAGCCCGTGTCCAACTTCAAGCTATTGATTGCGACTTCAGGAACAATTATGCTAACGCATCATTTGAGTTGACAGATGTATATATCGCCAACGCTAGCAATACTTCCCTTATCTATGCTGACGCAGAACCGTATAGTTTGGATAATGCTATCACTTATTCTCATGGTTGTAGTTATCACCGAGAAGATTATTTCTTGGTTGCTGGTACTATAAAAGAGGCTTTGCATAAGGAAATGGATGCTGGGGTAGATATTGCGATGACGAGGCATAATCACGCCTCAAATTTGAATGGGGACGGTTCCATAAATTATAATGGTAAAAGTTGGTTCTTGTTTGATGATAAAACAGTTAATGGGGATGAAGCTCATAAAGAGATGCCTCAATTTTATGTGTTTGAAATGAAGGGGGATAAATCGATGCTTTCAGATCCGGATGATACAGGTGGTTCTCCGTCTGGGGAAATACAGACCATGTTAATTCTTCGAGGCAATTGGTATCCAAATGGAAAAGGACTAGAAGATAAAGATCTGGTCAAAAAGGATCGCTACTACCGTATACCGATTAAACAAGATGCGACAAGTGGTGTTATCGGTGTACAACGTAATACCATTTATAAGATATACGCTACCATAACCGGTGAAGGCTCAAAGGACCCTGACACAAGCGAGTTGAATGCTTGCATCAGTTTCAGTATTAAGGTTGAGCCTTGGAAAGTCATCACGCAAACTGAGACAGACGTGAATTGATTAAACTCTTTCATAACGATTAATAGCGAGAACGGGGTTCGGAATTTCCGAACTCCGTTTTTTTGTCCTATGATGGATGGATTTGCGCCCTGCATAGGTATCCCTATCGCCTAAGATAGCTTTAGCCACACCCTTAAAACGCTACTTCCAATATGCTAGTTTTACCCCTTAAAGTTGAAAGTTACGCCTATCGTGCCGAATAATGGATTCCTCTAATTTTGCTAGCGTAAAACAAGAGAAAAATTCAATCCATTATGAAAATAAAGAATATACTAGCATTATTATGCTTCCTTTGTATTGGAGTGTCCTGCTCCATGGAAGACGATATCTTGAGTGGTGTGGATACGAAAGGACCTGCAGGTATCGATGCCACAGAGCTTTATGCCTCATTAGATCTCTCTCTCCTTGTAGGAAATTCGAATGTTACTACGAAAAGCTCTGAACTTACTGGGCCAACTGACGGAACGGAGGAGAATATGACGAAGGATGAGAGATCTGTTTCTGATTGTTACATCGCTATCTTTAAGTATGATTCCAAGACTAAGAATGTAGGGGACTTTTTGACTTCTTATTATTCCTCGAACGGATCGATAAGCGAATCCCTAATTTTTAAGATTCCAAAAGATAAATCAGAGCGTACGGATCTCAAGATCGTGGTAATCGCGAATGCGGCAGCGTCCGTATCCAAATATGGCTTAGCTTCAGCTAGCCAGATTTCTTATGCGGATTTAAAGGGTAAGACCTTGGTTGAGGTTCCTAATGTTTTTGTAAAAGTAGGAGAAACAGAAATAGCAAAGGGAGATGGAGGAACCTATCCGGATGATAAAGGAGGTGTCTACGTGAACATATCCGAGAAGATTCTGGGTTTGGATCAACCCGCTAATACCCCTGTCGAGGTAAAACTTATCCAGCGTACGGCGGCTATCATGTTGCAGCAGTTTAAGATTCTAAAGTCTGATGGGACTGAGTATGATAATGTGGAAATCACAGGTTTATCTTTGCTGAATTCTAAGACTATAGGTCAAGTAGCGGGTGAGGTTTCTTCTGGTGAGCAATTATACGGAGTGCAATCCGTTAATGACACTACAGAACGTTTGTATAGCTATGAAAATACCTCATCTAGTCAGCCAACAACATTGAAGATTGATTATGTATATAATAATGGAGAAATAGGAAGTTGTAGTTTCCCGATAAAATCCCGTTTAAAAGAGATTTCTGATCCTAGTATAGCTGTATGGGCTGGTTATCTGTATAAGTTAGAGGTGACGCTTAGGAATGCTACTGTTGATGTAGCGGTGCAGTGTGTGACACAGGATTGGATTTTTGATAAGGATCATGAATTTGAGTTTACATTTTAAATAATAGGGTAATAAATAAAAATATTGAGCTATGAGATTAAAAGTAATTTTATTTATGTTGACGTTGGGCTTATTGGGTGGATTATCTGCCTGCTCTTCCGAAGAACCGATAGATTCTCAGACTTTAGATATGTCTTTAGTTTTATTGATGGGGGATATACAGACGAAGGCTTCGGCTCCTAATTACAAATATGCCACTACAGAGGAAATCACGATTCAGAATTGTCATGTGGCTGTTTTTGACACGGATGGAAATCGTATCCATTTTCAGGATTTTGCGAATATGGGAGAAATGAAAGCTATCGATAATCTATCGGGTTATGAATTAGGGCTGGTTGGTGTGCGTACATTCGGCAAGGAAGACAAAGCGGTGTCGGTGTTGGTTGTGACAAATGCGGATAATTCATTATTTAACGACTGTGCTACCTATACTGATTATACCTCAAAAACAATACAAACAACATCTTTTCAATCTTCTCAGTTGGTGAAAATAGGAAAATCGAATGCTACTTTAAAATATAATGGGACTAATGAAGCTATTAGAGTCTTATTGATTCAGCTAAGTGCTAAAATAGAATATAAAGGGATCTATAATAAGAATAACAATGACTTGATTAACGATCAATTCTCATTAATAAATGTGGAAGGCTTAAATGCTAGTTCGCAAGTCGCTATTTTTAATACCTCTTCTGTGGAAAATGGAGCTTTCGAAGCATTGACTTACCCTTCGGAAGATAAACCGATGACGTTTTATACGTATGAAATTAGTGACGTGAATAAAAATATTCTATTGAGTGTACAACAAAATGGGTCAGAGACAAAAAGTTTTTCTTTTCCTGCCAATAAGTTTGTAAAGGGCAACTATTATGAGATAAAAGGTCTATATGAACCTTCTACGGAAATAGAATGGATTTTAGAAGAGGTTGGGAACGAGAATGTCGCTCTTGACCCTTTTGAATAAATAGAAAGTATGTCTAATGGCTAAAAAAATCAAGATGATGAAACAATATATTATGTTTTTATTAGGATTATTAATCCTAAGCGCTTGCACAAACGATGAGTATCTGGCTCAAAGAACAGAAGTAGAAGAAGGTATCCCTACGGTGGTGAAATTATCTGTGGCGATTCCTATGAGCGGTAAGATTGAGACAAAGGCTTTTTCTGATAGTGGTGTTGCTGATTTATATGTGTTTTCCTTTAAAAAGGATAATGATGAGTTTATAACCGCTCAAAAGTATACGGAACTTTCCGGATCTACCATATCTTTCTCTACCTTGTCCGGAGAACAACGGATTTTTGCGATAGGAAATGTGAATTATGATATGTTTCCGGGACTTTCGGAAAGATTAGAGTCGTGGTTGGAAAATAATCATCCTTCAAAATCTGATTTGATTTCTCTTTTAGCGGAAGTTGGAGGAGATAAAGCGGTCCAGTTTGCGAATACTACCTCATTGGTAAGTGGATTATGGAATAATGAGGATGATACAAAAGATTATTGTAATGTCAATGTGGATGGGACATTGGTTGAGAAAGGCAAAATTTACTTAAAGCGAGTAGCGGCTAAGGTGACTTTTAAAATTGAAGTGGCAAATGGCCGGGAATTTAAATTGAAAAGTTACCAAGTTTGTGAAGTTCCTAAAAAGGTAAATGTATGGGAAGGTTCTACTTTAGGAACGATTGCTTCTTATTCAACTCCGGAACTGACAATCTCAAAAGATGAAGGCTTTTTTACTTTTTATATGCCTGAAAATATAGCTAATGGAAAAGAGGGTTGTAATTCGGCGGATGATCGTGAAAAATTATCGAAAGGGTCTTTAAGAAATTCAACTCCGGAAGGAAGAGGGTTTACATATGTCGATAACCCTGCCACATATGTATTATTAAAAGGTTCTTATTACGCAAAAGATACAGACGGAAAAGAAACCAGCGCGGAAGTTGTATATTGCGTCCATTTAGGTTTAGGAGCGGGGAGTGGCGCTAACGTTGATCATAAAGATTTTTCAACAAAGCGTAATATGAATTATACGTATAATATTCTGATAGAAGGGGTTGAAAGTATAAAAACGGAAGTTACAGCTACCGATAATAATGTTTGGCGGCAAGAAGGAGATGTAACGGTTTCGGGAGAAGGAAGATCAATTCGGTTAGACGCTCATTTTGAGGCAAGAAAAATAACGTTTCGTAAATCAGATTTTAACACATCCGATTTGAGAGTTTATGTAAAAGATCCTCTGACTAATTTCCAATTAACTGAATTCTCTCAACTAGAGAAGGAATCAAAAAATTGGGTTTCTTTTAAATCGCTTAAAGATGTACCTGCGGACGAAACCTTTAAATACCCGGGTGATGGCAATGAGAACTTGCTTACCACTGAAAAATTATTGGATGCGTTGAATAAATGGATAAAGGGAGAAAATTCTCTTCTAACTTCCACAAGTGAGGAATCTATCGAGTTTGTTTGTTTTGTGAATGAGTATTATTATCAAACTATAGAGTGGCCAAAGTTTGTCAATACACTTGATCGTGAATTCTTTATTATGGATAAAACTCAGAAACAGACATCTGGGGGAAATAGTACTCTTACTTCGGATGCCTCGTTCGTGATTAAACAACGTTCAATCCAGACGGTATACGATTTAAATAAAGGAACAGATTATAACGCTTGGGGGATTGAGACTATAAACGAGACAGATTTATTAAATACAGGAGGTAATCCAAGTGGAAGCAAGAATATTACTTATGGTCGTTTAAATCTACCACCTAAATTTAATAATAACGGCTGGAGTGAGTTTTTAGATTATTCAATGGAAAGTAACTCTAATCAGATGAAGGACGGTTATAGAAATGCGTATTATGCTTGCTTACAAAGAAATCGCGATGAGGATGGAGATGGTACGATAAGCAATAAGGAGAAAAAATGGTATTTAGCTTCTTCCGGGCAATATATATCATTATGGCTGGGCCGTTCGTCTTTACCTGAGGAATCTTCCCTTTTTAATATAGGAGATTGGAGAGCTGAAGGTTTTGCTAAAAATATTCCCGCTAAATATCATTATATACCAAGTGATAAAAGTGGAAAAGACGTATTTTGGGCGGAAGAAGGAATTACAATTGGTGATGATACTAAATATGGACATACGTTGGGAGAGCTCCGAAATTATCGTTGTGTACGCGATTTGAATAAAAATGGAGAGGATAATACTAATTTAGAGAATATTGGTAAGGAGGTACCAGAAACACTTTTCAATATAACTTCTGTTATTGATGGTACTTCTACTAGTGATGGAACGCTTACAGTGACATTCGACTATTTAAATATAAATTCATTAAAGCCGGCTCCTTCTATGGGCGAATTGGATCCACATAATGAACGTGATAATGATATAAACAGGGTATATAAGTCTTTTTGTATTGTTAGAGGCGATGTGAGTAAAAATCAGACACTGAGTACTTGGCAAGGAAAAACGAATATTAAAAATCCGTGCTTGAAAATTATGGGTGAGTCTGGTTGGCATATGCCGAATCAAGCGGAATTGTCAATTATTTATCTGGTTGGAACTGACGCAAGTGCTTATGGAGAATATAGCAAAGGAAAGTTTTCTGGTTTAAAAGGGCGAACAATTTTTGCTCGTACTTCATATAGTGGTATTGCTAAAGGTAGCGGCTTCGGACAGCATGGCTATAGATTGCTTGAAAACGCAAATATATCTTTAGTGGGTAAGAGTGATCAAAATAAAGGTTATATCCGTTGTGTAAAAGATAATTACAAATAGAATTAAAATCCAGAAAACTTTAATATATATCTAGTTGTAGAGACGCAGCATGCTGCGTCTCTCTCTATTTAACAGAAATCAATCTGACACTTTGTATTCTTAACTCCCGGAGAATCCCTTTTTCCGTCCCGACCTACGGCTTGCCTCCAAATACGCAAGAAAAAAGCAGTAATTGCTTAGCATATACGTAGATGTTGAAAAATGCCCTTTCATTCTAGCTAAATTAATTCATCGTAATTCATATCAAGTAGGGTGAAAAGGGGAAAAACAGGCTTACGACTGGGGTGTAACGGTACAAGAATGCCCATTCACGACCGCTTATAACCCTATTAGCGACCGCTTACGATGCCCAACGCCACCGTATGCGTAGGCTTTTGCCTCCTAATGTACGTTGAAAACCGTCCTTTTTTATCCTAAAACATGAATAAAGCGGCGCTCCACGCCTTTATTGCGTGGCTTTCATTAAAAGGGAATGCCACGATATGCGTCTTATATTGATCAAAAGGATCAGATAGTGCTCGTTTGGCTAACAGGTTGATCTTTGATACTAAAGTGATATGAATGGCTTATTTTATCTAGACGAGATTTTTTATTCGGAAAATAGTCCTTACCTTCACGACATAGATACGTTTTCTGAACTTCAGCCTTCCCGAGTTCCCTTCATGGCGAACGGACGTGGTTCTGGCAAACGAGCAAACAGGTAAGACTTTTGGGCGGATCCGGCTGTGATCGCCCAATCTACGGGGTTTTCCTTGGAGGAGGTGAATGACCTTGAGAACCTTATCCGCAAGGAGGAGATTAAGAATTAGAAGTGGATGATGCGGATTGATGGTGTTAATAGGATCCGAGTCTAATAAATACAATATGACTGATAAGGGGCAGGCTTACACAAGTCTGCCCCTTGCTGTCTTTATAAAGTGTCGGTGTTCCTATCACCTTCTTTGAAATGAATAGGTGTTCTTATCAATCAAGGATAGTTGGTAGGTTTACCCTTTAAAGTTGAAACTCACACCTATCGTGCTAAGAAATGTTATAATCTATTTTTGTGATGCAAATTAAAAGTGAAAGGGATGAATAGGAGAGAACTCGTGAAAACATTGGCTGATAAATTGTCGGTTACGCAAGCGGAGGCGATGCGCTTTGTTCAAGCTTGGGAAGAGACTACAACAGAGGCTTTGGAAAGTGATGGTTCTTTGATGCTATTGGGCTTTGGGACGTTCTCCGCTTGGGAACAAACCGAACGGATCGGCAGAAATCCTAGGAATGGAGTGGCTTATATGATAAGAGCTCGTAGAAGCGTGAAGTTTAAGCCTGGTAAGTTATTACTTAAACGGTTGAATGCGAGCTCGTCGAAGTGAAGGCATTCACGTATGTATAATAAAAACGAAAAAATATTCGATATGAAGAGAATTCTTTTCCTAGTCCTGCTCTTGGTAGCTACGACAGGCGTTTACGGCCAGAAGTTCGCGGTAAAGTCGAACTTGCTCTATGATGCGACTGCTACGATCAACTTGGGCGTAGAGATTGGCTTGGCGAAAAAGTGGTCGCTAGATCTATCCGGTAACTATAATGGATGGAAGTTTGGCGATGAGGCTCGTATGAAACATTGGCTGGTACAACCAGAAGCTCGTTATTGGTTGTGCGAGAAGTTCAATGGACATTTCTTCGGATTGCATGCGCACTATGCGGATTACAATGTTGGAGGTCTGAAGTTCTTGAGCAAGAATATGGAGAATCATCGGTATCAAGGTAATTTGTATGGAGCCGGACTTTCTTATGGCTATCAATGGTTGTTGAGTGACCGGTGGAGCATGGAAGCCGTGCTGGGTATTGGTTGGGCGCATCTGGATTATGATAAATATCCTTGCGCCACTTGCGGAACCGTATTGAAAAGCGATACGAAAGATTATTTCGGGGTTACGAAAGCGGCTATTTCTATTATTTACTTTATTAAATAACCCAAACGATGAACAAGAAGATAAATGCATATATGATGGCGGCTATGATGGCTGTCGTGTCTCCGGCAATCATGGGACAGACTGCCTCGGATGGGGTTAAAGTGATTTGTAACGACGTGGTACAGAAGGGCGATTCGGTGTATATCGATGCCGTGGTGACGGTAAGTGGCGATGCGGTGAAATCCCGTAGCTATTTGGAACTGACCCCCGTCTTGGAATCGGCTTCGCAAAAAGAGGGGCTTCCTTCTATTTTGGTGAACGGACGTATCCGCCAGAAAGTATATAACCGTGAGGTCGCTTTGGATAATTTGAACGACGTACCTCATCATACTATCTTGAAAGCCGGTAAGGAAGATCAAGTGGTAAGTTATAAAACCGCCGTGCCTTTTGAGGATTGGATGAAAGACGCACGTGTCGTGTTAGACCCGAATCTATGCGGTTGCGGTAAGGAAGAGGCCGGTAGTCCGTTATTGATCGCTGACAAGATTCGTCGTCGTCCGGATAAGCGCTATGAGGTTCAGCCTACATTCTCTTATATCACGCCGATGGCAGAGACGGAGAAGCATCGTGCGGAGGTCGGTACGGCTTTCTTAGACTTCCAAGTGGGTAAATATCAGATTCTTCCTGATTTCCGTAATAATGCGGTGGAGTTGGCGAAGATCAATAATACGATTCGTACCGTTACAGAGGATAAGAACGTGAAACCGACAGGTATCGTACTGAAAGGATATGCCTCACCGGAAGGCTCTTACGCTAGTAATAAGAAATTGGCGGATAATCGTGTCAAAGCGTTACGTGACTATATCCGCCAGAAGAATGACTTCAAGGCTGATTTCTTCACGATGAGCTCGGAACCGGAAGATTGGGCCGGTTTTAAGGAAAAGGTAGAGGCCGATCCGAATGTACCGAATCGTAGCGAGGTATTGGCGATTATCGATAGCTCGGATGATCCGGATCGCAAGGAGGCTAAATTACGTGCCTTGGGTGGTGGCGCCGCTTTCCGTTATGTGCTGAAAGATATTTTCCCTTCGTTACGTCGCTCGGAGTATAAGATTGATTATACGGTGCGTGAGTTTACGGTGGATGAGGGGCGTGAGATCATCAAGACTCGTCCGCAACAGCTAAGTTTAGGGGAGATGTTTGCGGTGGCTAACAGCTATGAGATCGGTAGTGACGAATATAATAATGTATTTGATATCGCTGTTCGTATGTTCCCGAATGATCCGGTAGCGAATCTTAACGCCGCGAATATCGCTATGGGTAAGGGTGATTATGCTTCCGCTAAGAACTATTTGGCGAAAGCGGGGAACGCCCCGGAGGCGGTTCATGCGAAAGGAGTGTTAAGTATGTTGACCGGTGATTTGACGGAAGCGGAATCTCTATTGAAGCAGGCTCAGGATATGGGAGTAAAGGCCGCGGCGATAAATTTAGAGGAATTGCGCAAGAAAATAGAGGATAATGCGGTATTTGATAGTTTCAACGCTGTAAAATGATAGCTATTCCTCCCTATGTATAGGGTAGAAGGCACTTAATTTGTAAATGTCATGAAGACAAATATTAATAATAATTTCTTTTATATGGAACAAGCATCAGATGTAGTAGAGTTGGTTCTGCCTCATGAGGTAGATAATCCAAACAATGTCTATCTGTATCTGGAAGGAGATGCTTGGTGCGCATACGAACGTTCAGCCTACTATCTGACTCAGATGGAGGTTCCGGTTGTATTAAAGAAAGAAGTAATCCACGATGACTATGACGTGGTTTTACTGAAAGCTTTTTTCGCCGTGAATGATATGTATTTGCCCCTTTCTCCTACGGCTGTGCTGAAGTTGGTTGCCGACGATAAGCTACAGTTCCAGATAAGGGATAGGGTAGAAGGTTTTTCCGAATGGAAAGAGAATGAGTTAAAAAAATTATCTGCTTGATAAGGAAGCGAACGCTTCTTATTTAAGCATGTAAAGTTGAGGGGTGTAACGGTCCTGAAAAGTAGTGATACTTTTCAGGACTATTTTTTTGTATGGGGAGCTTCCCTGTAAATGATCACCCGGCAATCCGGGGAGAGGGTGACGGTAAATTGATTTCCTAAAGCCTCGTTGAGAGTTCCTTGCCACCATGAGGTGAGCTTTCGTTGGCAAATGGGCCAGCGGAGTCCTTCTGTACTAATCTCCCCTTCGGGATAAAGAACGAAAATGGAGATTTGTTGCCCCGGATAAGAAGCGAAAGTCGTTGTTTCTAAGATAGGTGTGAAAAGACCATAGTCGGATAACATCTCCACCCGCTTGAATAAGGGGGCATACTCCATAAGAAGGGATATATTTCCCAATGTATGATCCTCACGCAATCCGGTAGCTCCTAATATGAGAACTTCTCGATAGCCTTGGGCATGGGCGAAGCGGATGGATTTGGAGAGGTCGTTGATCTCTTGGTCCTCTACATGGTGGATTCGGTCTGCGTAGCGTTTGCGCAGGTCGGCGGGTATACTGTCCAAGTCTCCTACGATAGCGTCCGGATGAATACCCTTTTCATAAAGTGTCTTTACGGCTCCATCACAAGCGATAATCGTTTTCGCTTCCTTTAATAATCTCAAGGGTAACTCAGCGGAAGGAAATCTCCCATTCGCTACGATCACACATCCTCTTTCCTTCACTTCCGTATTATCTCCCATAATTCATAAATTATAAATTAAAACTCTTCCCCTTTCTTCCGCCAATTGTAATAGCCCACAATGGCTAGTGTCGCATAGCAAAAATAGAGTAGCATCGTTGGATACAAGCCCCGAAGGTAATAAAGATATACGGAAACGAGGTTTACGATTACCCAAAAAATCCAATGCTCGATAATTCGCCTTGCCAGCATCCAAGTAGCGACAATGCCTACCGACGTGGTGAACGCATCGCCTACGGGGATGGGAGAGTCCGTGAATTGATGAAGGAGATACCATAAGATGGCGAATACAACGGCCAATGTCCCGATAATCCCCACGAAAAGCGGAAGGCTCAGATGGGTGTATAGGATACGGTCGGAGGGAAGACTGTCGTTTTCCGTGTGTATCTCATGTTTCTTCCGGGTCCATTGATAGAAACCGTATATGCTGATTCCTACGTAATAGGTTTGCAATCCCATGTCCGCATAAATCTTAGCGGACAGGAAGACAAAGACATACACGAGGGAGGTGAGGAATCCCACCACCCACATGGCCTTATGTTGTTTAATCTCTAGAAAGAGATAGAGCAGACCGGTTATTACTCCGAAGTATTCTAGCCAAACCATTTTAGTAATTGAAAATTGAGAATTGATAATTGAAAATTAAGTTAGAATTTGAAGGTGATCCTGGCCATGGCGTTCGTGCCGGCTTGGGTGAAATAACCGTCATCCTTTTTACGTGTGCCGTTTTCGATATACGAGTATACCCATGCGTTGGTCTCGTACTTCTCGTTGAAGAGGTTGTTGATAGTCACGTCTAGGGTTATTTCTTTCATGAACTTAGGCTGGAAGGCGTAACCGATACGTAGGCTATTGATAAAGTAGGGATCGATGGAACGATCCTTGCTGCTTGAATTGTCTATGTATTGGCGGCCTACTATTTGTGAGTTGAAACTCGCGATAAACCCTTTGTAAACGAAATCGAACATGCTGTTCGCTATTAGATTGGGGGAGAAAGCTATATTCGTTGTGCCTAGATCATTGATCTCTTGTCCTCCGGTATCCCAGTTATCCACGTATTCCACGAAATGCTTGATTTTATTTTGGCTGAGGGTTACGTTCGCACTCCAATTCAGCCAAGAGGTGATTTGTACACCTCCGGTAAGCTCGATGCCCATTCGGTAGCTATCCTTTATATTGGAAGTGAGTGCCTCGCCGATCTCGCTGATCTTGCCGGTCAGGATCAATTGGTTGTTGTAATCCATGAAATAGAGATTGGCTCCAACCCGGAAACGGTCGTTACCAAAACTATAACCGGCCTCGTAATCATATAAGGTCTCGTGGGTAGGACGTTCCTCGGGGCCTGCCTCCGTGAAATTGTCACGGTTCGGTTCCCGGTTAGCGACGGAGAAAGAGACGAAGGCGTTATGGCCATTGTTATGGAAGTTTATTCCGGCTTTCGGGTTGAAGAAGTTCCAGTTCTTACGAATGTCCAGTCCTTCCCCGGCTTTGTCATCGTTTCCCTTAATGGTGTAATGGATCCCACGGTATTGTAAGTCCAGATAGCCGGTGAAAAGAGGGGAAAGACGTTGAGTCAATTTAGCGTATGCGTTGTAGTCTAATTTCTTACCGGTATTGCGATAATATTCGTAATCCGGTTGTGGCAAGACGTTTGCGCTTTTGGTCCACATTACCCGGCCAAAATGATCGCCTACATAGTGGTTGACGGCGGTTCCCAGCGTAAGGCGGGTATTGTCACGTTGATAGTTCGCGCTATAAACGGCCCCATAGAAATAATTGTCGAGCCATTTACGGCGCACGAGGTCGGTCTTTTTTACGGTATTACCCTCCGGATCGATATATTCCGGTAGCTTATAACTGCTGAATTTGGCTTTCGATTTATAATCCTCGTAATATCCATTTCCGTCGGTGTAATGAAGGGTCAGGTTCATATTCCAGAAATCTCCGATACGCTGGCTGGCCATTAAATGGTAGTTGTGTTGCCAATAATTATCCGTCTGATTGTTATAAAACTTCTTCACTCCATCTTCCTCATATTCTCCGCATGGATTATAGCTACGATCTGTGTCAAGTAAATAAGACGGAACGCCGTTCCATGCTTGATAGGTCTTCTCGCTGTTCCCGAAGGCTTGGAATTTAATCAATGTATTATCGGCATAGAAAGCGGCGGAGGCATAGTAAGAGCTCATACGGGCGGAGGCGCGATCGATAAAGCCGTCGCTACGGATATTGGAGTAGCGGGCGTCGAAAGCGAAATGATCGTAAAGTAATCCGGTGCCGCCTTTTACCGTATGTTTCAGCGTACCGAAAGAACCTGCTGATACGGAATATTCGCCGTAAGGCTTTAAGGACGGTTTCTCGGTCTGCATGGCGACCGTAGCGCCAAAAGCCGCGGCTCCGTTCGTAGAGGTTCCGGCGCCTCGTTGGATCTGGATCGATTCTACCGAGGAGGCTATATCGGCCATATTAGCCCAGAATACGGTATGAGACTCGGAGTCATTAACCGGTACGCCATTGATCGTGATATTGATACGGTTCGCGTCTGTACCCCGGATACGAAAACCGGAGTAACCGATACCCGTTCCGGCATCCGAGGTCATGATAACAGACGGGGATTGGGAGATAAGGAATGGGATACCTTGTCCGTTGTTCCGGCTGCTTAGTTCTTGTTTGGAGATGTCGCTATAAGCTACCGGGGTCTCTTTCCCGACTTTGGTAGCGGTAATAACCACTTCATCTAAAGATACGTCTTTTGAGATTTTCAAGGAGTCGACCGGACTGGGCATTTGTGCCTTGGCGGTTGTAGCCAGCAAGGAGCCGGCCAAGATAACCAATACATTTTTCATCTTTTCATCTTTTTGCTTTAAAACTAAATAGATGAATAGAAAGGATCGGAGAAGCATGAATCCCTACGACAGCATTACCTGTACAGGTTCTATGGGTATGATCTCAGCCCGCTCCTTTCGTGAAGGATTCCGCGAGCACCCCTTCGTATTCGGCAGCAAAGATAGGCATAAAAGTGTTAATAAATATTACTATCAATAGTAAATCGGATTTCTATAGATATTAATTCTGATTACTATCGATCGTAATCCGGTTTGTGTCGTATTAATTTTTTCTGCAAAAAGATGAGGATATTTTGAGAACTCATTGATTTTTTGTATATTTGCGGGCGATTAAGTGAAGTTGAGGAGGGGGCGGGTAGTCCCCTTCTTTTGTTCTTAACAGATATGTGTATGATAGAAAAGAAAGTGGTAAGCCAATTAGTAGAGGAAAAACTAGCCTCTTCAAGCAATTATTTAGTAGACGTAGTGATTAAACCGGGGAACCTGATAGTCGTTGAAATTGATAACGATGAAGCGGTAAGCATTGATGATTGCGCTGAGTTGAGCCGGTATTTGGAGGAGCATCTGGATCGTGACGTCGAGGATTATGAGCTGGAGGTTGGCTCCGCCGGCATTACTTCTCCTTTTAAGGTACTTCGCCAATACGTCAAGAACATCGGAAACGAGGTGGAGATGCTGTTGAAAAACGGCTCGAAGCTGACAGGTGTGTTGAAATCTGCCGACGAGAACGGTGTGGTTGTCTCTGTCGAGAAGAAGGTGAAACCGGAGGGCGCTAAGCGGAAGGTAACCGTGATAGAGGATGAGTCGTATACATTTGATGAAATAAAATATACAAAATACTTAATAAGATTCAAGTAAGATTATGGCCAAGAAAGAGGAAACAATCAGTATGATTGACACCCTTGCGGAGTTCAAGGAGTTGAAGAATATCGATAAAGATACGATGATTAGCGTTTTGGAAGATTCGTTCCGCAACGTGATCGCCAAGATGTTTGGCACGGATGAGAACTATGACGTGATTATCAATCCTGAGAAAGGTGATTTCGAGATCTGGAGAAACCGTACGGTTGTGGCTGATGATGAATTGGAGGATGAGAACTTGCAGCTTACGTTGACGGAGGCCCGTAAAATCGACGCCGACTGTGAGGTGGGCGAGGAAGTGACCGACGAGGTGCATTTCGCGGACTTCGGACGTCGTGCGATCTTAAACTTGCGCCAGACTTTGGCTTCAAAGATACTTGAATTGCAGAAAGACAGCTTGTACGCTAAGTATAAGGATAAAATCGGCCACATCATCGCCGCTGAGGTTTATCAGGTGTGGAAGAAAGAAATCCTGTTGCTGGATGACGATGGTAATGAGTTGCTACTGCCGAAATCCGAGCAAATCCCGACCGATTTCTATCGTAAGGGAGAGACCGTACGTGCGATCGTTCAACGTGTGGATAACTATAATAACAACCCGAAGATCCTTCTTTCCCGTACGGATAAGGTCTTCTTGCAGCGGTTGTTCGAGTTGGAGGTTCCGGAGATTAATGATGGCTTGATTACGATCAAGGCGATCGCCCGTATCCCGGGAGAGCGTGCCAAAGTGGCTGTCGAGTCATACGATGACCGTATTGACCCGGTGGGTGCTTGCGTAGGTATGAAAGGCTCTCGTATCCACGGAATCGTTCGCGAGTTGAGAAACGAGAACATTGATGTGATTAATTACACCTCAAATCTCTCTTTGTTTATCCAGCGTGCTTTAAGCCCGGCTAAGATCTCTTCTATCCGTGTAAATGAGGAAGAAAAGAAAGCTGAGGTTTATCTACGTCCTGAGGAGGTCTCTTTAGCGATCGGTAAGGGCGGTCTGAATATTAAGTTGGCTTGTATGTTGACTGAGTATACGATTGACGTATTCCGTGATATCGAAGGAGCGGACGAGGAGGATATCTACTTGGATGAGTTCTCCGACGAGATCGACAGCTGGGTGATCGACGCACTGAAGAATATAGGATGCTATACGGCGAAGAGCGTCCTTGCTATGAACCGCAATGAGATTATTGAACGTGCCGATCTGGAAGAGCAGACCGTGGACGATCTTTTAGCTATCTTATCCGCGGAATTTGAAGATGAAGGTAACGAATAAGTATTACGACAAAGTTAGATATGCCTATAAAATTAATTCAAGTACAGAGAAAATTGAACGTGGGAATCAACACGGTGGTTGAGTTCCTGCACCGGAATGGGTTCTCGGTTGAGGATAATCCCAACACGAGGATCAGTGATGAACAGTATGCTTTGCTCGTAAAAGAGTTTGGAAAGGATCTGCCTGAGAAAGATCGTAATTTTGCGGCGGATCGTGCGCAGAAAGAGGCTCCTTCTGTGAAAGAAGAGAAGACTGCGGAAATAAAGACAGTGATACCGGAAGAATTCAGGCCTAAGATCGTAATGAAGGGTCATATCGATTTGGATGGTGGACAACATAAAAAACAGCAGGAAGAGCCGAAGGCTAAAGAGGAGCCGAAGGTGAAAGAAGAGCCTAAGGTAAAGGAAGAGCCGAAAGTGAAGGAAGCGCCTGCCGCTCCCGCTGCTCAAGCTCCTGTTAAACCCGCGCAGCCTGCGCAGGCTCCCACGGAGAAAAAAGAAGAAAAAGTTATAGTAGTGGAAGTGGAAAAAGAAAAAACCGTAGAGAAGCAACCGGTTGTTGCGGAACCTAAGGTGGAAAGTGTGAAACCGGAACAGGAAGTAGAGAAGACCGAGGAAAAAGACGATAATCTTTTCCGTTTGAACTCGGTTAAATTGGAATCAAAGATCAAGGTAACCGGTAAGATTGACTTGGATGCGCTTAACCAATCGACTCGTCCGAAGAAGAAAACGAAGGAGGAGAAGCGGAAAGAGCGTGATGAGAAGCAAAAGTTTAATAACAATCGGCCGGGTAATAATAGCAACGGTCCGGGCGCTCCTCATAAGAGTCCGAATTCGCCTACTTTGATTAAACCGAACGCTCCTGCTAAACCGGGTGAGGAAGGTGACGCTAAGAAGAAGCGTAAACGTATCAAGAAAGATCGGGTAGACGTGAATAATACGCCGGGTACGAATTATCCGCGCCCGAATCGTGACGATCGTCCGAATAACGACCGTAAGCCTCGCTTGAAGAAGCCGGTGAAAGCGGAAGTTAGCGAAGAGGATGTTCAAAAGCAGATCAAGGAGACTTTGGCTCGCTTGACCAACAAGAATAATAAGAATAATAAGGGGGCTAAATACCGTCGTGATAAACGTGACGCCGCTGTGAAACGTGAGCACGAGTTGATGGAACAGGAAGAACTGGAAAGCAAGGTGTTGAAGCTGACCGAGTTCGTTACGGCCAACGACTTGGCGAACATGATGGACGTATCTGTAACGGAGGTTATCGGTACTTGCATGAGCATTGGCCTTATGGTTTCGATCAATCAGCGCCTGGATGCGGAGACGATCAATATCGTGGCTGAGGAGTTCGGTTATAAGACTGAATATGTAAGCGCGGATGTTGTTGAGGCGATCAACGCTGATGAGGAAGATGATAACGAGGAGGATTGGGTAGCCCGTCCGCCTATCGTAACGGTGATGGGACACGTTGACCATGGTAAGACTTCTTTATTGGATAATATCCGTAGCGCGAACGTAATCGCCGGTGAGGCTGGTGGTATCACGCAGCATATCGGAGCCTACAACGTGAAGTTGCAGAATGGCCGCCGTATCACGTTCTTGGATACTCCGGGTCACGAGGCGTTTACCGCTATGCGTGCCCGTGGCGCGAAGGTGACGGATATCGCTATTATTATCGTGGCCGCTGATGATAACGTGATGCCTCAGACGATCGAGGCGATTAATCACGCTTCGGCTGCCGGTGTTCCTATTGTTTTCGCTATTAATAAGATCGATAAGCCACATGCTAATCCTGAGAAGATCAAGGAGGAGTTGGCGAATATGAATTACTTGGTGGAAGACTGGGGGGGTAAGTACCAGAGTCAAGAGATCTCCGCTAAGAAAGGTATCGGTGTCGAGGAGTTGTTGGAGAAGGTACTGTTGGAGGCCGACCTGTTGGATTTGAAAGCGAATCCGAAAAAACGTGCGGTTGGTTCTATCATCGAGTCTTCTTTGGACAAGGGACGTGGCTATGTATCTACCATATTGGTGGAGAACGGTACGTTGAAGATGGGAGATATCGTTTTGGCGGGAACTCATCAAGGACGTATCAAGGCGATGTTCAACGAGCGTAATCAACGGGTGGAGAAGGCTGGTCCTTCCGAGCCGGTATTGATCCTCGGTTTGAACGGTGCTCCTCAGGCCGGTGATACATTTAATGTATTGGAGACTGAGCAAGAGGCGCGTGAGATCGCTAACCGTCGTGAGCAATTGCAGCGTGAGTTAGGTCTTCGTACGCAGAAGATGCTTACCTTGGATGATATCGGACGTCGTATCGCCGTGGGTAACTTCCAAGAGTTGAACGTGATCGTGAAGGGTGACGTGGATGGCTCCGTAGAGGCTTTGTCCGACTCCTTGATCCGTTTGTCTACCGAGGAGATTCAGGTGAATGTAATTCATAAGGCGGTTGGTCAGATTTCCGAGTCGGATGTGGTTTTGGCAGCGGCTTCGAACGCTATCATTATCGGATTCCAAGTTCGTCCGTCTTTGCAAGCACGTAGAAACGCCGAGAAGGAAGGTGTAGAGATCCGTTTGTACTCTATCATCTACGATGCGATCGAGGAGGTGAAGAGCGCTATGGAAGGCATGCTTTCTCCGGAGATCAAGGAGGAGATTACCGCTTATGTGGAAGTTCAGCAGGTATTCAAGATCACCAAGGTCGGTACGGTTGCCGGATGTATGGTTAAGGAAGGCAAGATCAAACGTACGAACAAGATCCGCTTGATACGTGACGGTATCGTTATCTATGCCGGCGAGCTAGGCTCTTTGAAACGTTTCAAGGACGATGCGAAAGAGGTCGTGGCTGGCTTGGATTGCGGTTTGAATATTACGAACTTCAACGATATCCAAGTGGGCGATATGATCGAGGCTTACGAAGAGACAGAAATTAAGAAGACGTTATAACGATGAACTGGTTGGACATTACATTGCTATGTCTGGCAGGGATAGGATTTGTGAAAGGCCTGTTTGATGGAATCATCAAACAGGTTGTTTCGCTTATAGCCCTAGTGATCGCGATCTTTTTCTGCGGGAAAGCGGCGGCTTGGCTGAAAGGATATATCTTGGCGTTGGGTTGGTTTCCGGAAGAAGGGGTTACGATCTTGAGTTATATAGCGGGTTTTATCTTGATTATGGGGGTATTTATCCTAGCGGGTGAACTGGTTACCAAGGTGGTAGGGGCGACACCGTTGAGCGTTATCAACCATTTGTTTGGTGGTTTTTTCGGGTTGCTGGTCGTTTTGGTCTTTACCAGTTTGCTGTTGAATGCGCTGGAGTTCGTGGATCGTGGATCAGTCTTGATTCATCGCCAATCAAAGATAGAATCTCGTTTTTATTATAGCGTGAAGCAAATAGTACCAACAATTTTCCCACATAATTTGTTTTCATTAGGAGAATGAAGGGCTTTTATCAATGGTTAATTTTTAATTATGCAGGATTCAAATCATATAATTAATGAGGTAACGAGCGGAGATTATAAATACGGCTTCGTTACCGATATTGATACGGAGGTGATCCATCGTGGATTAGACGAGGAGACAGTCCGTATTATCTCTGCCAAGAAGAACGAGCCGGAATGGTTACTCGAGTTCCGTTTGAAGGCTTTTCGCCATTGGCAGACGTTGGAGATGCCTACATGGCCTCACTTGAATATCCCGCCGATCGATTATCAGGACATTATCTATTATGCCGCCCCTAAGAAAAAAGAGGGACCAAAGAGCTTGGATGAGGTAGATCCTGAGTTGTTGAAAACATTCGATAAACTGGGTATTCCTTTGGAAGAACAGAAGCATTTAAGCGGAATGGCGGTAGATGCCGTGATGGATAGTGTTTCCGTGAAGACTACTTTCAAGGAGAATCTCGCGGAGAAGGGGATTATTTTCTGTTCGTTCAGCGAGGCTGTACAACATCATCCGGACTTGGTGCAGAAGTATTTGGGCAGCGTGGTTGGTTATCGTGATAATTTCTTCGCCGCCTTGAATTCGGCCGTGTTCTCGGACGGTTCGTTTGTTTATATACCGAAGGGCGTACGTTGCCCGATGGAGCTGAGTACGTATTTCCGTATCAATGCCGCTAATACCGGACAGTTCGAGCGTACCTTGATTGTCGCTGACGATGAGGCGTATGTAAGTTATCTGGAAGGATGTACGGCGCCGATGCGTGACGAGAACCAATTGCATGCCGCTATCGTGGAGATCGTGGCGAACGAGCGTGCTGAGGTGAAGTATTCTACCGTACAGAACTGGTATCCGGGTGATAAGGAAGGTAAAGGCGGTATCTATAACTTCGTGACGAAACGAGGTTTGTGCAAAGGTGAGGGTAGCAAGATCTCTTGGACGCAAGTAGAGACCGGTTCGGCGATCACTTGGAAATATCCGAGCTGTATCTTGGCGGGTGATAACTCGGTAGGTGAGTTTTACTCGGTTGCCGTGACCAATAATTACCAACAGGCCGATACGGGTACGAAGATGATCCATCTGGGTAAGAATACGAAAAGTACGATCGTATCCAAGGGTATCTCTGCCGGTCATAGCCAGAATAGCTATCGGGGATTGGTAAAGGTGTCCGCCCGTGCGGAAGGCGCCCGTAACCATAGCCAATGCGATAGTTTGTTACTAAGCTCTACTTGTGGAGCTCATACGTTCCCTTACGCTGATATTCAGAATGAGACGGCGATCGTGGAGCATGAGGCTACGACAAGTAAGATCAGCGAGGAGCAATTGTTCTACTGCCAGCAACGGGGTATCTCGGTAGAAGAGGCTGTCGGTTTGATCGTGAATGGATATGCCCGTGAGGTAATGAATAAGTTACCGATGGAGTTCGCCGTCGAGGCTCAGAAATTACTAACGATCTCGCTGGAAGGCAGCGTAGGATAGAATAATTTTCAATTTTCAACTTTCAATTTTCAATTAGAAAAGATGTTAGAGGTTAAGAATTTACATGCCAACGTAAATGGCAAAGAGATATTGAAAGGTATCAACCTGTCGGTGAAAGCGGGTGAGGTACATGCTATCATGGGACCGAACGGTTCCGGAAAAAGTACGTTAAGTAGTGTATTGGTAGGTAATCCCGCTTTTGAGGTAACGGAAGGAGAGGTTATCTTCAACGGTAAGAATCTGCTGGATCTTTCTCCCGAGGATCGTAGCCGTGAGGGTATTTTCTTGAGCTTCCAATATCCGGTCGAGATCCCGGGAGTTAGTATGGTGAACTTTATGCGTGCGGCGTTGAACGAGCACCGTAAATATAACGGTCTGGAACCGGTTTCGGCTACGGACTTCTTGAAATTGATGCGTGAGAAACGTGCGATCGTCGAGCTGGATAATAAACTGGCCAGCCGTAGCGTGAACGAAGGTTTCTCCGGTGGAGAGAAAAAGCGGAACGAGATCTTCCAGATGGCGATGCTGGAGCCGAAATTGGCGATCTTGGATGAGACGGATAGTGGTTTGGATATCGATGCCTTGCGTATCGTAGCGCATGGCGTGAACCAGTTGAGGACTCCGGAGAATGCCGCTATCGTAATCACGCACTATCAGCGTCTGCTGGATTACATCAAGCCGGATGTGGTTCATGTGCTTTACAAAGGCCGTATCGTGAAGACCGCCGGTCCGGAATTGGCCTTGGAACTGGAAGAGAAAGGTTACGACTGGATCAAGAAAGAGATGGGAGATGAGTAATATGAAGGCCGAGCAACAATATATCGATCTTTTCGCCCAATGTGAGGATCTGGTATGTCGTCATAGTACGCCGGTGATGAATGCCCTTAGGGCTGATGCCTTGGCGAACTTTGAGCGACTCGGATTCCCCTCCACGAGAAGCGAGGATTATAAATATACGGATGTAGCCCAAGCGTTCGCTCCGGATTACGGTTTGAATATCAACCGGGTCGCTATCCCGGTGAATCCTTATGACGTGTTCCGTTGTGACGTGCCGAACTTAAGCACGTCGTTATACTTTGTCGTGAACGATACGTTTTACGATAAGGAATTGCCAAAAGCGCATTTGCCGGAAGGCGTGTATGCTGGAGGGTTGAAGGCTTTTACGGAGCAATATCCGAAGATCGCTTCCAAGTATTACGGAAAGGCGGCGCCGAGTAACAAGGATGGTATTATCGCGTTGAATACGATGTTAACCCAAGATGGTTTCGTGGTGTATGTACCGAAAAATGTCGTGGTTGAGCGTCCTATCCAATTGGTGAATATTTTCCGTAGCGATGTGGATACGATGGCGAACCGTCGTGTTCTGGTGATTATGGAACCTCATTCGGAAGCGAAGCTATTGGTTTGCGATCATAGTATCGACGACGTGAAATTCTTGGCGACTCAAGTGGTTGAGATTTTTGCGGAGGAAGGTGCTCGCTTTGATTATTATGATTTGGAAGAAAGCAGCGAGTCTACGACCCGTTTCTCTTCCGTACACGTAAAGCAGGCGGCCTCGACCAATGTCTTGGTAAACGGCATTACGTTGACGAATGGCTTGACTCGCAACAATTATTACGTGGAACTGAATGGCGAGTATGCCGAGTCTACCTTATGCGGTATGTCCGTTCTGGACAAGGAGCAACTGATGGATACCTATAGCCATATTACCCATGCGGTCCCGAATTGTACCAGCAACGAGTTGTTCAAGAACGTACTGAATGATCATGCCGTAGGTGTCTTCAGCGGACGTATCTTGGTGAAAGAGGATGCCCAGAAGACCGCCGCTTACCAGACGAACCGTAATCTGTGCGCTACCCGTGAGGCACGTATGTATAGCAAGCCGCAACTGGAGATTTACGCGGATGATGTAAAATGCTCGCACGGTATGACTACCGGCCAGTTGGATGAGAACGCCTTGTTCTATATGCAAAGTCGCGGTATCCCGCGTGACGAGGCCCGTATGTTATTGAGCGTGGCTTTCACTTCCGACGTGATCGACCATGTACGCTTGGAGGCGTTGAAAGACCGTTTGCATAAACTGGTAGAGAAACGTTTCCGCGGTGAGCTGGCTAAATGTGCCGGTTGCCGGATTTGTAAATAATCGCGAATAAGAAGAAAACAGTAATCAGACATGGATTATCCCGACGATCATGTAGGGAACCATGTCTGATTTTTTTATATCTTTGGCAGTGACTAATCACAAAGAAGAAAGGAATATAGTATGACAACGATGGAACTAGACTCCCGGAGGATGGAGTTGATTCGCGATATCATGGAAACCGATAGTCTGGAGGTACTAGATAAGGTAAAGCGTGCCTTTAACCGTGCGATCAAGAGCGTGGAGGCGAAACGTTTCGAACCGATTCCCGGTGTACCCAGTACCTTGGAGGAGGTGAAACAGGATATCGCCGAGTTCGAGGCTGAACTTGATGCCGGGACCTTGGTGGTTGTCCCGCATGAGGAGGTGATGAGAGAGATGAGAGAATTAATCGCCTCATTATGAATCATACATGGCAACAAAAAGCACGAGGAGAGCTGACTCGTGCTGTAACGTATTGTACTCGTACTTTTGGAAAACGAGTCGCTGAGAAATTTGTGGATTTGATAGACCATCAAGTTTCTTTGATCTTATTAAATCCCTACATGGGGCAACGAATCCCCGGGTTGGACACCCCTCGTCGCCAACTCCGCAGCCTAGTCGTTCATGAGCACTATCAACTGATTTATTATGTAGATGAGAAAAAGCAGCAACTATATATTGTCTCTTTATGGGATACACGTCGTGATCCTCTAACTTTGACGCATCGGATACAGCGAAAAAAAAAGTAATAACTTTCTAAAACCACCAACTTATGCAATTAACACACATCGCTTTGTGGACGAATCATCTGGAACGTTTACGGGATTTCTATGTAAAGTATTTCAACGGTAAGAGTAATGAGAAATATGTGAATCCAAAGAAAGGGTTCGCTTCTTATTTTGTCTCTTTCGAGAGTGGTCCTGCTTTAGAGATTATGCAACGGCAAGATATCTCCGATACCTACGACAAGGATCATATCGGCTTGGCTCATCTGGCTTTTCATGCGGATACGAAGGAGCAAGTGGATCAAATGATCGAACGTTTCCGGATGGATGGATACACGATCGCCGGTGAGACCCGCACTTCCGGGGATGGTTACTATGAGGGTGTAATCCGAGATCCTGACGGAAATATAGTAGAGATCGTCGCTAACGGGGAGCCGGAGATACAAGTAGTTTTATTCCCTCCTTATGAGTTATTGTTGGAAGCCGATCCGGATCGGGAGAAAGTAGAGGCTTACCTAAAGGATTCGGATTGCTTTATCGCTACGGTACGAAATTCCGTTGCCGGCGTGATCGTGGTTCGCAAGGAGGAGGGGGGCAAGGCGGAGATCATGAACCTTGCCGTGGCGGATATCTTCCGTCGGCGAGGAATCGCCCGGAAACTATTACGGCATGTATCTAATAAATGGGCTCCGGCCCAAGGTGTCGAGCTTTTGCGTATTTGCACCGGAACCTCAGCCGCCGGCCCGATGATGCTTTATCAACAGGAAGGCTTCGACTTGGTTGCCGTAGATCGCGATTATTTCGTACGGAACTATGCCGAACCTATCTGGGAGAACGGCATTCAATGCAGGCATCAATTGATATTGGAGAAACGGTTGGGATAGGGTATCCCGCCGGGTAAGATAGTTAAAGGCTCTCGCGCCTCACGGCGGGAGAGTCTTTGTTGTTAACTTAAAACATAAAATACATAGCTGACTGAGATTGATCAGCTTATTTCGTTATCTCAGGCGGAGTCTCTGTCTGCTCTGCCTTCTTGGCGTTGAGGGTGGAGCGAGTCTTTAGCACCGTCTTCTGTCGGTCGATTAATACGTTCACATGGTCAATGAAAGTAGCGTAGTCCGCCTCGCCTTCCAGCAATACCAACGCGTTTACGGTTTCCACCAGACTGTCGTATGCTTCATCAGCCTCTTGGCGGGATTGCTTGACGATACCGACTACCCGTGAGGATTGATCCGAGGTACGTTGTTGCACGGCAGCTAGGAACGTTTTTTCTTTTGCCTCCAGATCGGCGATCCACACATCCAAGGCCAAGGCCGTCCGTTTCTCGGCGGGCAATGCCTGAAGATCTTGTATCAAATTGTGCAATACGCCGCTTTCTTCTGTCTGAGACAGGGAAGTCGGGTCACCATACTTATCGAATAAGGCTTTCACCTCGATGGCTGTCGTGCGGGTGGCATCCGTGGGATGCGCGGTCATGGCCTTTGCGTAGGCGTTTACGCCTCGCCAAGCGAGATCTCTTTCTCCGTCGGCGTTTGAGGCTACCGAGGCGGAAGGTATGCTGGATGATTCCTTCAATGCGGTATCGTACCCGTCGAGTGCGCCATTAAATACATCCAAGGATGCGTTTAGCGCCGATGACGCACGTCCCTCGGCCAGCAAGCTGATCTCGTCCGGGCTTTCGCTGTCCGAGCCGGAGAAGCATGCCTTCGCCTCGGCCTGCACTTGTTTCAAGAAACCGAAATCCTCCTCCACGCGTAGTGGGCTTACTGAGAATTTTTTGATTTTGAGTTTTTTCATGGTATGATTTATTTTAAAGTGAATATATCTACATTTGCGATTGAGCAAATATACGTTTTTCTCTTTTTTAATAAAAGTCCTTATGAAAATAAAGCATAATTGGACTCGTAAAAATTTGCGAGCACCGTTTTGCTTCGTGGCAGAGCTTACGGAAAATTATGAGTACTGTCCGGATCCATGACAGGGCTTGCGGAAAATTATAAGCCTTGTCACGAATCAAGATAGAGCTTACAGAGAATTTTAAGCCCTGTCACGAATCCGGACGGTGCTTGAAAACTTCTGGAAGCACTATCCGGAAATCCGGATGATAAAAATAAGACGGAATAGGTTGCTATTCTGTTTTTTTCCGTACTTTTGTGATCGGATCAAGGCGGCTTGTATCCGGACATATTTAGAAATTAAAGAAGCGTTATGCTTATCTTGTGAATTGGAAACGTAGGAAATTTCACAATTACACACAAGGGTGGCATAGTGGTTCTCACGCTATAGCGTGGGCTGCTATTACTACATTCGTGTGTAAAGGTTTTTTCCTACGACCTCCAATTCAGAACGTGGCATTGCAGTTCCACGCTTCGTGTTTTATAACCGTCTGCTAAGGGGCTGGGGAGACAAAAATCGATACTTTTATGGGACTATTTGATTTATTCCGAAGTAAAACCTTCGAGGAAAAGATTAATGACATTTATGAAGAAGCAGTAAAGGTTGCCATACAGCAATGTGGGGGAGAAGAATTCTTGGCAGGAATCTTAGTCCATTCTGCGATAGCATCTACTTATGATACGATAAGAAAAGATAAAGGTCTTTTGTCATTAAGTGGATTAACAGAGTCGGAATATGAGACACTTATGGAGAATATCTGCAAGAAGATGCTTAATAAATATTTAAAATCTTACTAAAATAAAGAACCATGATAATAAGAATCCTTATCCAAGTCACCGTAATGTGTTTTATCGGCTGGTTGTTATGCGACATTGATCCGTCTGAGAAATATTCTTGGATCTCTGGTATCTGGCACGGATTATTCTTGCCGGTCAATTTCGTTCGGAGTTTGATCTTTGATGACGTATTGTATCAAGCGGCACGCCACACCACCGCTTATTCTGTTTTCTATTGGATATTTGGCGTTATTTCTATTGTATCTTTCTTCTTTGGGAATGGTAGAAGAGAATAAGATCATCCTATTACTCTTGGCGATAGCCCTGTTGGTCTGTCTGGCTCCCATGCCTTATGGGTATTATGTGCTGATAAGGTATGCCACGACTATTCTGTTTGCTGTAATGGCTTACGATTATTTTCAAGACAAACAAAAAGGGTTGTATATCACTTGTCTTGCCTTGGCTTTGCTGTTTCAGCCTTTCATGAAGATACCGCTTGGACGTGAGGTTTGGAATTTTGTGGATGTGGTTGTCGCTATCTTTTTAGTTTATCTTTTCTTTAGAAAGAAGAGTATGGATTAAGAAATGTCTATTAATCCGGCAGGTATAGGTGAAATGTTTATTCCTGCCGGATTGTGATAATTCGGATTACATCTCTAGTACATATATCCCTTTCGGCACCAAGGATAATTCATCTCGCAAAGGGATTTCTTTCCCTGTCAATACATCCTTCCCGGACGTTTTTCCCCTCAATACTTCCGCATAGCGGGCCAACGGTAAGTTCACCTCCTTATCGCTGCCATTCATCAAGACCAATACGCTTCGGCCATCCAGACTGCGCTCGTAAACATAGACACCTTGGTTCACCATGAAATGTTTCATCTTGCCCTTAGCGATGATATCGTTGCCCTTGCGCCATTTCAATAAAGTACGGAGGAAATTCCATGCGTCATTTTGCACCTCGCTGCGACCGGATGCCTCGAATTGATTCACCTTGTCGCCGGGCCAGCCACCGGGAACATCCAAGCGGATATATCCGTCTCCCTTCTCCTTGGTGCCATTCATCAGCAACTCCTGCCCGTAATAGAGCTGGGGAATACCGGGGATCGTCAACAAGAATGTCACCCCTTGCTTGAACGCATACAAATCATCGACAGACTTAGGCATGGAGGGAAGAAAACGATCCGTATCATGGTTCTCCAAGAAACGCAATACGTTATAGATATCGGGATATACATAATCATAACACATATGCTCGAAGATCGTATGCAAGCCTCCGGAATACCCAGTCTCCTCATGGAACGCCTTACTCGCGATACCCATCAAGCGGAAATCCATTACCGATTTCAGCTCGGTATCCTGCCCGAAGTTCAACCGGCTGCCTTTCTGCCAATAAGCGGAACCGATCGTGTAGTTCATCCACGCCTCGCCTACGATGTTATACTCCGGATACTCGTTCATGACCTCCGTACACCAATTCCGCATCATGTCCACGTCGGCATACGGATACGTATCTTGACGGATACCATCCACGCCGCAATACTCGATCCACCAGATAGAGTTCTGGATAAGGTATTTGGCTACATGTGGGTTCTTTTGGTTCAAGTCCGGCATGCTCGGGACAAACCAGCCGTTCAGCATCGTCTCCTTATCATAATCCGAGACGTAAGGATCGAAATAAGCCTCTTTATCGTGGTTGGTCTGCACGTAGTTATCGAGATTATTAAACCAGTCGTGGCTAGGGATATCTTTCATCCAAGGATGATCGCTCCCACAATGGTTGAAGATCATATCCATTACGACACGCATACCCCGCTCGTGTGTCTTCTCGATCAAGCGGACGTAATCCTCGTTCGTGCCGAAGCGTGGGTCTACCCGATAATAATCCGTCGTGGCATATCCGTGATAAGAGCCTCCCTCCATGTCATTCTCCAATACCGGGTTCAGCCAGATAGCGGTAACGCCCAGATCTTCGATATAATCCAAATGCTGTTCGATACCGGCCAAGTCGCCTCCGTGACGGGCGTTCGGGCTGTTACGGTCTACCTTATAAGCGGTACGCATCGGGATTTGATCGTTCGAGGGATCTCCGTTCGCGAAACGATCCGGCATGATGAGATAAAGCACGTCGGAAGAGTCAAACCCCTTGATCCGATCGGCGTTCGGTTTACGGGCCTTCAACTCATACGAGTAATTGAAACTCTTTTTGTCCTTCGTGAACGTGATATCAAACCTGCCGGGCTTGGCCTTTTCCACGTCCAGATAGATCAATAGGTAATTCGGGCTTTCCAACGCTACCGAGCTTTTCAACTGTACGCCGGGATATTTCACGCTAGGGAGATATCCGGCGATATCCTTACCATACACCATCAGCTGGAGTTCCGGGTTCTTCATACCGCTCCACCAGAAGGCCGGCTCGATTTTAAGATTATCGGCAGAAAGCGTACTGGAAGCGAAAAGGGCCAGTAAAAGGCTCAAGAATAAATGTCTGTTCATGATATATGTTTATTGATTTATATGACAAGGTTGTACATACGCGAAGATAGAAGGATTCCATTGATAATAACACGTTTCCGCCCAGCGAAAAGAGAATAAAAATCACGCGAACGTTTGCGAACCCTCGTAAATTAAGACTATCTTTACTGCCTAAATCTAATCAACTAATTCAAATGATAAAAAGTCTAATTGTATCCATGCTTCTGACAGGTTGCGTTTCCTCCCTGTCCGCACAACAAAGTTTTTGGAAAGAAGATTTCTCCGCCGGGAAATTACCCGACGGCTGGATGATTGTCGATTCGACGAAATCGGCAAAGTGTGAATGGATTGTAACCGATCAGCCTTATCCCGGTTCTTTCCAGTTTGAGCAACAAGCGCCTCCCATCGCCTCTACGAGTCGTGGCTATCATATGCAATTCCGGCCGGGCGTAGTTACCGGGGAGGAGATCACGAAGTGGAATCAACGGGAGGAATACCCGAACGGCTATTTCCAGACCAGCGCTATCGATTGTGCGGGAAAGAACGATGTGGTATTGAAATTCCAGCACTTGTTTCGTTGGAATAATTGGTTCACCGGAAAACGTGCCGGCCTTTGGGTTGGCGTCAGCAACGACGGGGTGAATTGGAAAGAGTATAACGTGATGGATAAGATCCCCGCCGCTACCCAGCTTCACGCCCCGGTGAATGAGGAGATTAACATCAGCGAGGTAGCCGCGAACCAGAAAACTGTCTACTTGCGTTTCTTCTGGCGGGATATCTTCTCTTGGTATTGGATGGTCGATGATATTGAACTGACAGAGCCTTTCGCGCATGATTTGGCTTTGGAGAAAGTGACCTCACACCAAGAAACCGGGAATACGTTCACGAAGGAAGACGTGTTGAAAGTGAAGCTGAAGAACGTTGGTTCCCAGCCCGTAGACGAGGATTTCACGGTAACCGCCTCCTTGAACAACGGTCAGAAACTAACCGCCACGGTAACCGCCTCCGGGCATCCGATCGCTAAACAAGAGGAATATGAGGTAGCTTTCCCCGCTACCGACCTAACCCAGATGGGCTCCTATAAAATAGAGTTCGCTATCCAATATCCGAAGGATGAGCGTTCGTCAAACAACGTATTAAAAGCGAACCTGTTCGCCGCCCGTATGAACTTGGGTAAGTTGACGAAGTTCAATAAGATCAGCAACACGGAATATGAGTTCGTCTCCGGGTACGCTAAGGTTAAGTTGATGTTTTACCGGGATGATATCTTCCGTATCTGGTTGGCACCGGATGGGGAATATACCAATCCGGCGGCAAACTCGATCGTTGTGGATTATGCGGTAAAGAACCCGAGAGTCTCCATGGCCGACAACGGCAGCTATTATAAGTTCACGACTCCCCAATGTGTCGTACGTGTCTATAAGAACCCTATTCGTTTCGCCATGTATGACAAGAATAACCGTGCCGTGATCTACGAGGAGGCCGAACCACTTGCCTTCGGACTAAAAACGACCCAAACGATGCGCCGTAGCGGTGATGAGGATTTCTACGGTTGCGGTATGCAACAAGGTAATTTCTCATACGCTGGGAAGGAAGCGGATATCGAGGTGACCGGTTGGGATGAGGATCAATCCTCTAACCCGGCTCCCTTCTATATGTCCACGAAAGGATATGGCGTATTCCGCAATACGTTTGCCCCGGGCCATTATGCCTTCAACGGCACGGAGATGCTGGACAAGAACTATGATGATGGCTTTAAGCTGATGGGCTTCACCAGTCAGTTGACGCATAATGAGAATCGCTTTGACGCGTTCTACTTCTACGGCCCTTCCTTGAAAGACCTATTGAACGACTATACGGATATCACCGGAAAACCTTTTATGCCGGCGATGTGGATGCTTACGATGGGAGACGCCGACTGCTATAACAAAGGGGAACAGCGCACCGGATGGCCTCAATCCACCCCGGACGTAATCAGCCAAGTTGCTGATAAATATGTGGAATATGATATGCCCCGTGGCTGGATCTTGCCGAACGATGGCTATGGTTGCGGCTATGTGAAATTGGATTCTGTTGTGACGGAATTAGGTAAACGAGGCTTCCATACGGGCTTATGGACAGAGAATGGTGTGGATAAGATTGCCTACGAGGTTGGTAAATGTGGTACCCGCCTGTGTAAATTGGATGTGGCTTGGGTTGGAGAAGGCTATGAGTTTGCCTTGAACGGCTGTAAATCCGCATTCGAGGGTATCGAGAACAATACGAACGAACGGGGCTTCGTATGGGCTGTTTGCGGTTGGGCCGGAACCCAGCGGTATTCTACGGTATGGAGCGGTGACCAAGTGAGCAACTGGGATTATATCCGTTACCATATCCCGACGATCACGGGTGCCGGCCTTTCCGCCATGAACGCCGCTACCAGCGATGTGGACGGTATCTTCGGCGGTTCCCCGAAAACCTATACCCGCGACTTGCAATGGAAGGTTTTCACCCCGATCTTTATGACCATGAGCGGCTGGGCGGATGCCGACCGTCAGCCTTGGGTATATGGGCATCCGTACACGGATATCAACCGTAAATTCTTAAAGCTGAAGATGCGTCTGAACCCGTACGCCTATACCTATTGTCATGAGGCGCATACGACCGGTGTACCGATGGCTCGTGCGATGGTACTGGAATTCCCGGATGACGTGGTTACCCGTGATACGACCACCCAATATCAATTTATGAGTGGCGAGTGGATGATGGTTGCTCCTGTATATACCCGTAAGAACGTACGTGATAGTATTTACTTCCCTGCCGGAGAATGGTACGACTATTGGACCGGAAAGAAATACGAGGGTGGCAAGTGGTTGGATAAATATGAGGCTAAACTGGATATTTGCCCGGTATTTATCCGTCAAGGCGCCATTATCCCGATGTACCCGGATATGAATTATGTCGGTGAGAAACCTGCGGATGTCTTGACCTTGGACTTATATCCCTATGGAAACACCTCTTTCAATTTATATGAAGACGACGGTCTCACCCGTGATTATAAGAAAGGCGAGTTTGCCTGTACCTTGATCTCTGTTTCCTCCCCAAAAGGTGAGAAAGGAACGATCACCGTGGATATAGCGAAAGCGAAAGGAGATTATAAAGGACGTTACCAAGAGCGTACTTACCTATTGGATGTCCGCTCAGAATCCAGCCCGTCAAACGTAACCGTAGCCGGGAAGCCGCTATCTGCCATCTCCCCCGAAGCGTTCAATGCCGGACAAGAAGGCTGGTACTTCGATGCCTCGGACCGTATGGGAAGGGTTAAGGTACGGACGAACCGTTTGTCTACGAATCAGGATCAGAAGATTGTAATTGGTTTCTAACACTTCTATTTATTTTAAAGGTATATGAAAACACAATTGACTTTATGTATATCCGGGACATTGCTGCTTATCGGAATGTCCGGTTGCGAAAAAGCTCCGGAGCGTCCTATGAATGTTGTGTATATCTTAGCGGATGATTTAGGATATGGAGATGTTGGCTGTTATGGCCAACAGATTATCAAGACTCCCAATATAGACCGGATGGCGAAGGAGGGAATGTTGTTCACGCAGCATTATGCCGGATGTACGGTGAGTGCCCCTTCCCGTTGCTCCTTGATGACCGGATTGCATACGGGACATACGCAAGTCCGGGGAAACCGGGAGATCACGCCCGAAGGCCAACAGCCGATGCGGGAGGATACCTATACGTTGGGTAAATTAATGAAATCGGCCGGTTATACGACCGGTATCTTTGGTAAATGGGGGTTGGGAAATCCGGGCTCTGTCTCCATTCCTAATAAGATGGGCTTCGATGAGTTTTATGGGTATAATTGCCAACGCCAGTCGCATTCCTTCTATCCGGATCATTTATGGCATAATGAGGAGAAGGTTCTTTTTCCTGAAAACGAGAACAATGCTTGCAAGACATATTCACAAGATTTGATTCATGAGCAAGCTTTGAAGTTCATCCGGGATCATAAGGAGCAACCATTCTTTGCGATGCTTACTTATACGCTGCCTCATGCGGAATTGAATCTTCCGCATGATTCTATTTATAAGATGTACGAGAACTCATTCGAGGAGACTCCTTATATTGGTAAGTTTGATAAAGTGTATGGCGGTTATAACACCTCGGAGAAACCCTTGGCCTCCTTTGCCGCCATGGTCTCCCGGTTGGATGAATACGTGGGGGATGTAATGGCTGAATTGAAAGAGTTGGGTTTGGATAAGAATACGATCGTGATTTTTACCAGCGATAACGGCCCGCATCATGAGGGTGGAGCTGATCCGGACTTTTTCAAGAGCTACGGACCTTTCAGGGGGATCAAACGGGATGTATATGAAGGAGGTATCCGTATACCTATGGTGGCATGGTGCCCGGGTACGATCAAGGCCGGAGCTCAATCGGATCATATAAGCGCATTCTGGGATGTCATGCCTACGTTGGCAGAGCTTACAGGTACGGTTTTGCCCGAGCAGACGGATGGAATCTCTTTCTTACCAACCTTGTTATCAAAGAAAGATCAACAGGCCCATGATTATTTATATTGGGAATTTCACGAGTTGAATGGCCGGGAAGCATTGCGCTCCGGTAAATGGAAACTAATCCGGCAACCGATCGTGGGTGAGACTATATTGGAACTGTATGATTTAAGTAATGATATACATGAGGATACGAATCTAGCGGAGAAGTATCCCGATAAGGTAAAAGAACTAGTATCCTTAATGGACAACGCCCGTACAGAGTCTCCGTACTTTGACTTTGGAAGAGAAAAGTAGGCGTGCGAGTAGAGAATAAAGTGTAGGCGTAATATCTGTTAGGTAATGATAAAAAAGGCTTTCTTTCAGCGAGAAAGCCTTTTTTTTGTATCTTTGGCTCTCGTAATTTTAAGACAAAAAGAAGTAAGACTATGTTAGACGTTCAAGCGATCCGAAAAGACTTTCCGATCTTGGATCATAAGATATACGATAAACCGCTGATATATTTTGATAATGGCGCTACTACCCAGAAACCTCGTCAAGTGGTAGAAAAGATAGAGAATGGATATTATAACGTAAACGCCAATATCCACCGAGGCGTACATTTCTTGAGCCAAGCGGCGACAGAGGCGCATGAGGAGGCTCGCAAAACGGTACAGCATTTCTTGAATGCCCGTTCCTCGAATGAGATTATTTTTACCCGGGGAACTACGGAATCCATTAATTTGATCGCTTCCAGCTTTACGGATGAATGTATGTCGGCAGGGGATGAGGTGATCGTGTCCGTTATGGAGCATCATTCCAATATCGTTCCTTGGCAGATACAAGCGGCCCGGAAAGGTATTACGTTGAAGGTGATCCCGATGAATGAGAAAGGGGAGTTGAATCTGGATGAGTATCGTAAATTATTCTCGGATAAGACTCGTCTGGTTTCCGTGACTCATGTGTCTAACGTCTTGGGTACGGTAAATCCGGTAAAGGCGATGATCGAGATCGCTCATGAACAAGGCGTACCGGTGTTGGTAGACGGGGCTCAAGCCGTTCCGCATATGAAGGTGGATGTGCAGGACTTGGATGCGGAGTTCTATGTTTTCTCTGGTCATAAGATTTACGGACCGACGGGTATCGGGGTCTTGTATGGTAAAGAGGAGTGGTTGGATAAACTTCCTCCATATCAGGGAGGAGGCGAGATGATCGCTACGGTCTCGTTCGAGAAGACAACTTTTAATGAGCTTCCCTTTAAGTTTGAGGCGGGAACTCCGGATTATATTGGTAGCACGGCGTTGGCGGAAGCCTTGCGGTATGTAGACCGGATCGGTATAGAGAATATAGCTGCTTATGAGGATGAGCTTTTGCGATATGCGACCGCTGGATTAAATACGATCGAAGGGATGCGTATTTTCGGACAAGCGGATCATAAAGGAGCGGTGCTTTCTTTTTTGGTGGGTAATATCCATCATTACGATATGGGGATGTTGCTGGACCGTTTGGGAATAGCGGTTCGTACAGGGCATCATTGTGCCCAGCCTTTGATGCATGCCTTAGGGATCGAGGGGACGGTGCGGGCGTCTTTCTCCTTTTATAATACGAAAGAGGAGATCGATACGTTCATCGCAGGTGTGGAACGAGTTCGGAAGATGTTTTGAGTATGATGTATTATATTAAGAAATATCCGTTTTCACTGGCGATTATATTGATCGTTATTTACTTGTCGTTCTTTAAGCCGCCGAGGATGGATGATATCCCTTTATTCCCAGGTGTGGACAAGGTGGTTCATTTCTGTATGTATGGGGGGATGTCGGGTATGCTATGGCTGGAGTTCTTGCGGAATCACCGGAAGTATGAGACGGTATTATGGCATGCTTGGATCGGGGCGGTTTTATGCCCGATCGTTATGAGTGGGATTATTGAGATATTGCAAGAATATTGTACGACGTACCGGGGTGGGGATTGGTTTGATTTCTTGGCGAATACTTGCGGGGTGATCGCCGCTACGGCATTCGCTTGGTTCGTGCTTCGCCCTTGGATTGTGAAGGAGCAAAAATAATGTAAGCTATATATACGATAAATAATAAACTGGGATATGTTATTACCATATATGGAAACCGGGCGTATAGAGGCTGGGTGTGATGAGGCGGGAAGAGGCTGCTTGGCGGGTGCGGTATTCGCCGCCGCCGTGATTCTTCCGGAAGATTTTAAGAATGAGGATTTAAACGATAGCAAACAATTAAGCGAGAAGAAACGGTATAAGCTTCGTCCCGTCATCGAACGGGAGGCGATCGCTTGGGCGGTAGGTATCGTTAGCCCGGAAGAGATCGATAAGATTAATATTTTGAAAGCCTCTTTCTTGGCCATGCATCGTGCGATCGAGCAACTGAAAGTACAGCCGGAACATTTATTGATCGATGGAAACCGTTTTACCCCTTATCCCGATATTCCGCATACGACCGTAGTAAAAGGCGATGGCAAATACCTGAGTATCGCCGCCGCCTCTATATTGGCTAAAACCTATCGGGATGATTATATGAATGAATTGGCCTTGGAATACCCCGCTTATCATTGGCTGGACAATAAAGGCTATCCTACCAAGGCCCACAGGGAAGCGATTCGTACCTGTGGGATCACGCCCTATCATCGCAAGACTTTTACGCTCTTACCGGAGCAGCTTACACTCGGTTTTTAATACGTATATAGGCATAACCTTATGCGTATATACGTATGAGGCTATGCCTATATCGGTGTAGGCTTACACGTATATACGTATCGGCTCGTGCCTATATACGTGTGAAAACACCTGTTTTTATTGTTGTTCCTTTGCCCGGTAAGCCATCGCGTACAGACGCATTTGCTTCACCATCGCTACCAACCCGTTGGAACGGGTAGGGGATAAATGCTCTTTTAATCCTACCTTGTCTATAAAGTATAGATCCGCATCCAAGATTTCTTGAGGGGTATGGCCCGATAAGATCTGTATCAGCAAAGATACGATACCTTTTACGATCACGGCATCGCTTTCTCCTTGGAAAATAATCTTTCCATCCACATAATCCGCTTGGAACCAAACCCGGCTTTGACAACCCTCGATCAAGTTGCTTTCCGTTTTATATTTCTCATCTAGCGGGGGAAGGGAGTTTCCCAGATCTATTAATAACGCATATTTATCCATCCAATCATCGAAGACTGAGAATTCTTCGATTACATTGTCTTGAAGTTCATTGATTGTCATTTTATCAGTATTTTATCGATTGTATATTACTTCCAGTACGGTTTGACCGGCAGCTTTTAGAGTCTCACGGTCTATATTTTCCATATTATCTTTTTGAGTATGCCAATAACTGGCGAAACCTGTTTTAGACTCAGGGTCGTAGTTAATGATGTCGATACTCGGGATATTACGTCCGCTAATCACATATTGGTGATCGTCTGTAATGGCTCCACCTGCGGCGTTAATGAAATATTTGCCATATCCTAGATCGCGGGCCGCGCTCCATACCATCTCGACGATCGGGGCTGCCGCACGTAAGGATTGTTGCTCCTTGAAAAACGTGGCGTTCTTGCCGCCCACCATATCCAATAAGATTCCGTATTCCGCCGTATAATTAGGGACATGCGGATTTTTTGCCCAGAACTGGGTACCTAGGCACCAGCTATCCGGTGTATAATCGGTTACGAATTCCGGCGTACCATAATCCTCTGCGTCGAAGAAAATAATATCGATGCCGATACCCGGGGCTTTTTGCCCGATTTGACGGGCGATCTCCAATAAGGCACCTACGCCGCTACCGCCATCGTCCGCCCCGTCCAATGGGGTCCGGTGCTTGGAAGGATCGGGATCGTGGTCCGAATAGGGACGGCTGTCCCAATGCGCGAATAGTAAAACACGTTTACTATTCTCCGGATCAAACGAGCCTATGATGTTTCTCGCTTCCAGCTTCGTTCCGTCGTAGGCGGTCAGTATCGCTTCCTGTTGGTAGACTTTGGCGCCAAAGCGCTTCAATTCAGACGCTAAGTAATCCCCGCATGCTTTATGAGCCGCCGTGTTAGGCACACGGGGACCAAAAGCGACTTGGTTCGCTACATAGGCGTAAGCGCTGTCTGCGTTGAAATCGGGAACAGCTGAAGTGATCGGTTGTTTTTTGATCTCCGGCATATTACCTGTCTCTTTGGTTCCTTTGGCTCCACATGATAAAAGAGCAAAACTCAATAACGCAAAAAATAATCTGATCATAAATCTGTTTTGTTTATAATGTTTTTACGGAGGCAGTCGCTTGAACCTCGTCTAATACACGCATCAAGTTTCCACCCCATATCTTGGCGATATCTTCCTCTGTATATCCTTTCTCTATTAATTTAACAGTGATCTGTATGAAATCGTTGTCACTTTCGCAACCGATAATTCCGCCACCGCCATCAAAATCAGAGCCGATACCTACATGATCGATACCGGCGACTTTCACCATATGATCGATATGTTCGATTGCGTCGGTAAGGCTCGCGTTTTTATAATCCTCATTGATATAGCGGTCGAGCAAGCAAACTTGCGCTACGCCTCCATTTTGGGCAAGGGCCTTTAGTTGTTCGTCGGTCAGGTTACGGTCGTGCTTGCACATCGCCATGGATGAGGAATGCGAGCAGATGATCGGGGCCTTGGACAATTTGATAACATCCCAAAATGCCTTCTCAGAGGCATGAGACATATCCACCATGATACCTTGGCGATTCATCTCTTTCACAACCTCTTCACCAAACGGACTTAAACCGTCCCATTCTTTCTTGGTATGGGTGGATGAGTCGCAAATATCGTTATCGTAGGAGTGGCAGAGCGTGATATAATTGACACCCATCGCCTTGAACTTAGCGATATTCGCCAGATCCTTACCAATGCCGTATCCATTCTCTATACCGATAAAGAATGCTTTTTTCCCTTCATTTTTCAAGCGGATGAAGTCTTGGTTCGTAACGGCGATGCCACATAAATCCTTATTCAATTCAGCTTGCTTGCGAATACCTTCGATCAAGCCTGTTACTTTTTGTACGGCTTCTTGTAAAGAGGCCTCATCACGTTTACCTTGTCCGATGAAGGCCGCAAGGAACACCCCGTCTAGTTTCCCTTCTTGCATCTTAGGGATGTTTACCCGGTTACGTTCCCGGTCGGCGATGCTGAATCCGGCACGTTTAAACCAGAAAGGAGTATCGGTATGTGTATCTACGGAAAGGAAATGCTTGTGCATCTCTTTGGCTTGGTGGAAAGTCTCGGCCTTTCCTATCAGATGGTGGAATATCTTTAACATCGTAGTGTCGCCTCCGTAAGTCAATGCTTCCGGATGCCATTGAACTCCCATGATGGATCGGTTCGGATAAGCGTCGATAGCCTCGATAATACTGTCGGGCGCATAAGCGGTAGCCTTGAAGATAGGCGCCAACTCCTTGATCGCTTGATGATGAAGAGAGTTTACGGCTAAGGTATCTTTCCCTAGAATAGTGGCTAGCTGTGAGTTCGCGTCAACAAAGACACGGTGTGAGCCATACGAACTGGGTAAATCTTGCCTATGCTTGACAGAATGATCGCCACGTTGTGAGGGGATGTCTTGGTAAAGCGTACCGCCAAACGCTACATTCAACAATTGCAATCCCCGGCATATGCCTAAGACGGGAATATTTTGGTCGGTAGCCATCTTGATTAGTTTCAACTCATACAAATCGCGTACCGGATCGACTTCCTCCAGCTTTTCCTGAGGCTCTTCCTCATACCATAAAGGGTTTACATCCGCTCCTCCTATAAGAACTAACCCGTCTAAATTCGATATGATATTCCTGAGTACCTTACCGTCAGTAACAGCCGGGATGATAACCGGAGTTCCCCCTGCCTTTACGATGGATTGGATATAGGTGGCCCCCACCCGGGAAGCACCATTGGAGATACTAGCGGAAATCCCGATCAATGGGGAGAATCGTGCTCGCACGTTTACATCGCAAGAGTCTGTCAACTCATATAGCTTTTTTAAGTTGGGTACCTCCGATCCGGGTGTCTGTGCCTGTGCTCCACATAATATACTACAGGCGCATATTGCTGTGTATAAGATCTTTTTCATAATATGTAGTTGTTTTCGTTTGTTATTTGTCCGGGAAATCTTGTATAGCGTTCATAACCCTTAGCAAGTTCCCACCCCATATTTTTCGTATATCTTCTTCCGTATATCCTTCTTCTAAAAGTCGGACGGTAATGTTAATCAACTCGTTGGTAGCCGAGCAACCGATCAGTTCCCCGTCTCCGTCAAAATCCGAGCCGATTCCTACATGATCGATACCGATTAAATTCACGATATGATTGATATGGCGGATAGCGTCGCTTAAAGAAGCTTTGTCCTCTTCCTTATTGATGAATCCTTTGTATAGGCAGATTTGGGCGACACCCCCTTGAGCGGCCAGCGCTTTCAGTTGATCATCCGTTAAATTGCGAGGATGATCGCAAAGCGCACGTGCGGAAGAGTGGGAGGCTATGATTGGCGTCTCGCTCACTTCCAGTACCTGATAAAAGGTACTTTCCGCCGCATGCGAGATATCAATCATGATTCCTAACCGGTTCATCTCTTTTACCACTTCCTTACCGAAAGGACTTAGTCCTTTCCATTCTTGTTTTCCTCTAGCGGAATCACAAATATCGTTATCCCCATTATGGCATAAGGTGATATAAGAAACTCCCATCTCCTTGAACATCCGTAGGTTCTCGATCTGCTTCCCTAAAGCGTACCCGTTCTCGATACCGAGACAGATCGCTTTTTTCCCTTGCGCCTTAATCGTCCGGATCTCTTGGGGGGTAGTCGCTATAACCATCCGGTCCGGATGTAAGGTTTGCTGGCGTTTTACTTGATTCAGTCGTTCTATCGCATACGCTGTCGCTGCCTGTAAGGATGCCTCATCTCGTTTACCTTGCGGGATATAGGCGACCATAAAGGTTGCGTCGATACGCCCTTCTTCCATAAAAGGAAGATTTACTTTCCCTCCTTCTTTCTTCCCGATATTAAATTCGCCGGGAAAGATCATTGGGGTATCTGTATGGGAATCGATCGTCACGATCCGTTGATGGATCGCTTTGGCTTTCGCGAAACGGCGGGCATTCTCGATATGGTAAGCGAATAGGGCTTTCATGGCCTCATCCCCTTGCGGAGCCATGGCCTCCGGATGCCATTGTACACCGAATATCGTTTTCTCCGTATGTTCCATAGCCTCATTGATTCCATCCGGGGCGGTCGTTGTCGCCCTAAATCCGGGGGCGACCTCTTTTACCGCTTGATGGTGGAAAGAGTTGACAAGGATTTGTTTTTCTCCATTGAAAATAGCGCGTAGCCGGTTCGTTCCCGGTTCGAGAGTTACCGTATGCGACGGATATTCCCGCGCCAATGTCTGGCTGTGTTTCAATAGCGGGTGATCGGCTTGTGAATGGATGTCTTGATAGACACTTCCTCCGAACGCTACATTCATGATCTGATGCCCCCGGCAAATACCCATGATCGGAATTTGTCGGTTAGCGGCCAAGCGAAGCAAGATCAAATCGTATTCGTCACGTAGCGTATCTACGTCTTGCAATTGCGGGATAGGCTCCTCATGCAAATAGAGCGGATTGATGTCTCCACCCCCGCTCATAACCAATCCGTCTAGTTCGGAAACCAGTACGGTCAATGCTTTCAGATCCGTGATCACTGGGATAAGTACCGGGGCTCCCCCCGCGTCCAGCACGGCTTGCACGTAGGTCTCGGCTATACAGGAAAGTCCGTCTCTCCGGTTAGCGGATATTCCTATTCGGGGAGGTTGAAGGCTTTCTTTAGCCGGTATATAATTATCAACTTCTTTGTATAGGGCCTCTAGATTCGGACGACGGACTTTCATGATTTTAAGCATCTATGTTAGCATATGTAGCGTTTTCCTCGATAAACTCGCGGCGAGGGCCTACGTCTTCACCCATCAACATGGCGAAGATTTGGTCAGCCTCGGCTGCGTTGTCGATCGTGATCTGCTTTAACGTACGGTTTTCCGGGTTCATGGTCGTATCCCACAATTGATGGTCGTTCATTTCTCCCAAACCTTTGTATCGTTGTGTATGGATCGAGTTCTCGTTGCCTCCTCCATATTTTAAGATGAACTGCTGACGTTGTTGCTCGGTCCAGCAATATTCCTCAACCTTACCTTTCTTACACAAATAGAGGGGAGGAGTCGCCAGATACACATATCCGTTCTCGATCAAGGAACGCATACGGCGGAAGAAGAAGGTCAAGATCAATGTGGCGATGTGGCTACCGTCCACATCGGCATCGGTCATGATAATCACCTTGTGGTAACGCAGCTTCTCCATGTTCAACGCTTTCGGGTCATCCTCCGTACCGACGGTTACGCCCATCGCGCGATAGATGTTCTGGATTTCCTCGCTTTCGAAGATCTTATGATCCATCGCTTTCTCCACGTTCAAGATCTTACCGCGCAATGGTAGGATCGCTTGGAAGTTACGGTCGCGTCCTTGCTTAGCCGTACCACCTGCGGAGTCTCCTTCGACAAGGAACAATTCGCAGATCGCTGCGTCTTTAGAGGAACAGTCCGCCAATTTACCGGGAAGCCCACCTCCTGTCAGCGGAGATTTGCGTTGTACCAATTCGCGAGCCTTACGAGCGGCATGACGGGCTTGAGCGGCCAAGATCACCTTGTCGACGATTATTTTCGCCTCTTTCGGATGTTCTTCCAAATAATAGCCTAACGCCTCACCGATCGCCATATCCACTGCACCGGTAACCTCGCTATTACCCAGCTTCGTCTTTGTCTGTCCCTCGAACTGAGGTTCGGCTACCTTGATAGAGATAACGGCGGTCAAACCTTCACGGAAGTCATCCCCTTGAATCTCCACCTTGGCTTTCTCCAATAATTTAGAATCCTCGGCGTACTTTTTCAACGTACGGGTCAGGCCACGGCGGAAACCGGCTAAGTGTGTACCACCTTCTATCGTGTTAATATCATTTACGTAAGAGAATACGCTCTCGTTGTAAGAAGTATTATAAGTTAACGCCACCTCGACAGGGATACCCTGCTTCTCGGTAACGATATGGATTACGTCTGGAATCAGTTTCTCTTTAGAACGGTCGATATAGCGGACAAACTCTTTCAATCCCTCATCCGAATGGAATACCTCGGACTTGAATGAACCGTCTTCTTTCAGAACTCGCTTATCTGTCAGACGTAGCGTAATACCTGCGTTCAAGAACGCTAATTCACGCAAACGGGTAGCCAAGATATCATACTTGTATTCCGTGACCGTAAAGATAGAACCGTCCGGCTTGAAAGAGATCGTAGTACCTGTTTTATCCGTATTATCGATAACCTGTACGTCGTGCAACGGCTTTCCGCAAGAGAACTCCTGCATATGTACTTTGCCGTTCCTGCGAACTTCCGCTTTCAGATAAGTAGAGAGGGCGTTTACGCAAGATACACCCACACCGTGCAAACCACCGGATACTTTATAGGTTCCCTTGTCGAACTTACCGCCGGCGTGCAGCACCGTCAATACTACCTCCAAAGCTGATTTACCTTCTTTCTCATGAATATCCACGGGGATACCACGGCCGTCGTCGGTAACCGTGATCGAGTTGTCCTCATTGATTACCACGTCGATGTATGTACAATATCCGGCTAGCGCTTCGTCTATGGAGTTATCTACGACCTCATACACTAAGTGATGGAGACCTTTCTCGCTGGTATCGCCAATATACATGGATGGCCTTTTTCGTACTGCCTCTAACCCTTCAAGTACTTGAATACTATCTGCGGAGTACTCTGTAGAAGTATTCTTAATTTCTTCACTCATGAGTTTATCTTTCTTTAAAATCTGTAATTATCTATGTCCTCAAAAAAAATCTAACAAATGTAGTGATTTTTATCGAGATAGCGAAGTGGGGGATGTGAAAATAGCGAAAAAAGGACGGGTATAATAAAAAAGGAGAGAGATAAGCCATGAACTTATCTCTCTCCTTTTGGTTGGTAGCCCATAGGGGAATCGAACCCCTCTTTCAAGAATGAAAATCTTGCGTCCTAGCCGATAGACGAATGGGCCATTAGGTTTAAAAAAGCCGGGCTTATTGAGAGTCCGGCTTTATACTTGTAAAAGTAATTACCTTCTGCTTATGCTAGCGCATTAACGTGCTTAGCCAACTTAGATTTCAGATTACCGGCCTTGTTCTTGTGGATAACGTTCTTTTTTGCAAGCTTATCCAACATAGAGCATACCTTAGGGAACAAAGCTTGTGCCTCATTCTTGTCTTCAGTAGCGCGCAAAACTTTCATAGCGTTTCTAGCTGTCTTTGCGTAATATCTGTTACGCAAACGTCTTGCGTTTGTCTGTCTGATTCTCTTGATTGATGACTTATGATTTGCCATTTCTAGATCTTCTCTTTATTGTTTTTTAATCCTGTTTATTGTAGCCCATAGGGGAATCGAACCCCTCTTTCAAGAATGAAAATCTTGCGTCCTAGCCGATAGACGAATGGGCCAAAATGTCAAAGCTCTCACTTATAGCGTTCTAAGAAAGTGATTTCCCGATTGCGAGTGCAAAGATAGACGATCTCTCCGAACTGGCAAAACATTTCGAAGGAAAATTTAATACTATTCACTGTTTTAACTTCTCTTTAGAACTTATATCTTCCAGATGAATTTCCAAGGCTTTAACGGAAATATTTATTTCCCAGATACATACACATAACGACGCCGCTAATAGCAATAAGGCTATGCCAAATATCCATGCGGCGAAAATCTGCCACGATACATAAATGAAGAACATAGCGATCACGCAGAGCAGCAAACTGAGTATTCCTAATATTTGCATGGAACGGGTCAGATAGAGCCTTTTCCGCAGGTTCGCTATCTGGGCGATATCCTTGGGGTCATGGGTTTGCTGATGCTTTTCTTTCAAGGCACGCACTACGCTGGCGTATGAAAGGAAGCGATTCGTATAGGCCAGCAATATCAATGATATGGCGGAAAATAATAAAGAAGGGGTCGTTAAGTCCAACATAATTCTATACTTTAATTATATGTATAACGTTAATTTGAGTATCTTTGTTCTTAATCATCGTCGCAAAGATACGAATTATGTTGTGTAAAACGAGGGGGATTGTCTTGCATACGATCCCTTACAATGATAAATATTCTATTATATATATGTATACGGAGGCGTTTGGCCGGGCCTCGTATCTGGTTAGTCGTAGCCGTGGGAAGAAAAGCACGGTATCGAAGGCTTTGTTTATACCTTTGTCCGTTCTGGAAATGGAGGTGGAGCACTTGAATAAGCGGGACTTGCACCGGATTAAGGAGACCCGCATTTGTTTTCCGCTGAATGATGTTTGTTGTGATCCGGTTAAGAATGTATTGGCGCTTTTCCTCTCGGAGGTTCTTTTTAGGGTCGTGAAAGATACGGAGCCGGATCCCCGTTTATTTGATTATTTATACGAGTCCATACATCTATTGGAGTATGCGGATAAAGGTATCGCTAATTTTCATATGGTTTTCTTGTTAGGTCTTCTCCACCATCTCGGTATTTTCCCGAATATGGAATCGCATAGGGTGGGATATTATTTCGATATGTTGAATGGGGTGTTTACGGATCATATCCCGATGCATCGGCATTATTTAAATAAGGTGGAGAGCGCTTTCTTTTCCCGTTTGCTGCGTATCAGTTTTGAGAATATGTCGCTTTATGGTTTTTCCCGGCAAGAGCGGGTCCGTATTATTCATCGTATTCTTGAGTATTACCGTCTACATCTCCCGGATTTTCCGGAAATCAAATCGTTATCGGTGATGCAAAGCTTATTTGATTGATCTATTTGATGTTATATTAGCTCTTGAAAACACGTACGTGTTTTTGGAAAAAGACGTACATGTTTTTCCTGAAACACGTACATGTTTTTTCGGAAATAATGAGAAGCTTCCGGATAGGCGGGAAAAACATCCGATAACGGTTGCCTATTTGAGGAAAAGATTATACTTTTGCAATCTCAAAAGAGTTGGTCTTGTAGTTCAACGGATAGAATAGAAGTTTCCTAAACTTTAGATCCGGGTTCGATTCCCGGCGAGACTACTTTTGTTTCTCTTTCTTTTTATCTTATTTTATTAATAGATAGCTAGTTATACTTGACTTTTGAGTGTTTTGTATATCGTTTTTGTAAAGAGAAAATAAATAAAAGAAGATTTTTTCTTACCGCAATTCTTACCGCATCCTTGTTTTGTCGATAAAATATTGTCTATATTTGCGTAAGTTAAATAAACAGATATATTATGGCAACAGTAAAATTCTATTTGACACGTCCGAAGTCAGATAAGCCTACCGCTATTTTTTTTCTGATGAATTACGGTGCATATACTATTTTACCCGATGGGAAGAAAAAGTACTTACCGTTGAAGTATTATACTAATGAGACAATTTTGCCGGAAAGATGGGATACGAAAGTTGGTGCTCCGATCGCTCCTACTGCGAGGAATCACCGGATGAACGCTGGTGAGTATAGAGAACTGAAAGCGGCTTTGGATAATATCGAAGTTACGGCTAAAGATGTGTTACGTCGCTTGGAGAATGACGGTATCCAGCCAACGAATGAGCTACTAACAAAGGAGTTGGATAAGATCTTTAAAGGTTACAAGGAGATAGAACCGGATAGAGATGTCAAGGATTTACTTTGTTTTGTCAAATCCTTTATAGAGAAAACTGATAAGAAACCTAATACTGTGAAGGGGTATAAGCAAACAGCTCGTGAGATTGAGGGGTATATTGCATTAACAGGGAAAAGGCTACAATTTGAGAATGTAGACTTGGATTTTTATTTGTCATTTGTTGAATATTTAACGAATAAAGGTTATTCTCCAAATACGGTTGGTGCTCGTATAAAGGATTTGAAAATGTTTATGAATGAGGCTTATGAACGTAATCTACATACAAATATGGATTTCAAAAAGAAGCGTTTTAGTAAGCCTAAAGAGGAAACCTATTCTGTCTACCTCAATAGTGATGAGCTAAAGAAAATCTATAAGTGTGACTTAAGTGATGAACCTCGATTGGATCGGGTTCGGGATTTGTTTTTGATAGGCTGCTGTACAGGATTACGTTTTAGTGATTTGTCTTTGTTGAGTTCTGATAATATTGATAATGTAGAGAGTGTAATTACTATAAAGACTGTGAAAACCGGTAGGACTGTAGTTATCCCTTTGCATGCGATAGTTCGGCAGATATTGCAGAAATATGATAATGAGTTGCCTCGTGTTCCTTCAAATCAAAAATTTAATGATTATATCAAAGAGATTGCGAAGAAGGCTGAGATTAATGAGCCAATCTTATTGCAAAGAACAAAAGGTACTTTAACTTATGCTGAAACGAAGCCTAAATATGATCTTGTAACGAGTCACACGGCTCGGCGTTCTTTTGCCACGAATGCTTATTTAGCAGGATTGCCACCCATTAGTATAATGAAGATAACGGGACACAAGACGGAATCTTCATTCATGAAGTATATTAAGATCTCGGAGAAGGAGAATGCTATACAGTTGAAAGGACATGAATTTTTTAATCAGATAGTAACTTGCTAATTGATTATTTTTATGGAAAATGTGAAATCGTATTGTGATGATATTCTAGATGTTATACATAAATTTGGGGAAGAGTATATCTATGACCCCAGAACTAAAATCATTGATGGGAAAGATTTGTTTGTTTCTGTTGATAATAATATCAATAGCGATATTGAATACTCTGATGATTCGGACAATAGATCGAATGAGGCTTGTGTGAATTTGGGTTTAACTTTTGCGGTTGGTCAACATTGTGAGAAATTACGTATAAAATATGTAGATGCGATAAAATCTCGATTGTTAGGGATGGATCCTAAAGCTAGAATGGTCTATGCGGAGGAAATATTACAGCGTTTATATGAAATACAACTTAATCACCCTATTTTTCATTACCAAGTATTTCAAAAACTTGTAATACCGTTTTTTTTCTCAGATGTCACAGAGGCTTTTGAACGATATGACATTAATCTGTGGAATATCCTAGTAAATTGCCAAAAAAAGCACGGTACATTCTTTTGTTATTGGCTAAAGTTCCTTAAGCATCATTATGATACGATAGGGCTACAAAGATGTGTTTATAGTGAAAGTGATATCCTTGATGGTCTGCCAAATGCTTCTCAATGCGAGCTGTCGAATGTCTCTCAAGAGGAATTGCCAAATGCTTCTCAATGTGGGCTGTCGAATGTCTCTCAAGAAGAATTGCCAAATGCTTCTCAATGCGAGCTGTCGAATGTCTCTCAAGAGGAATTGCCAAATGCTTCTCAAGATGAACTATCAAATGTTTCTGATGAGGGTACTGATAACTTATTAAACATAGAGGATGAGTTTTATAAACTATTTGATAGCTATGACAAGGGTGTTGTACTCGAACTGATAAAAAAGTTAGAGGAGTTTAATATAGTAAGAGAGCGAGATTATGTCTGCAAATATAAGAATTATCTTGCCAAATTAATGATATTCATGAAAAATCAGGGGATTCTTAAATATAATCGGCTAGTGCCTGTAGCACGTATCTTTTATGGCTATTTTAATCTTGTAGTTAGAAAAACATCGATAGGAGAAAATAGTGTTACAGAAAGAAACATACGTGTGATAGAGAATCGTGGGACTATGGGGCTTTCTACAGACGAGATCGAGGATTTTAAGCTTATCTGTGGTCATTTTCCAAAATAGTTATTTCCCTTTGGAAAAGGTGGAAAAAGTGGAAATGCTTGATTGATAAACTTTGCGCCGTAATTTTAAAAAAATAAATTATGGTACAGAATTTATTAATACAAGCTTCGCTGTCTGATATCGAAGCTGTTGTTCGTAAAGTACTTGATGATCGATTAAATGATTTAATACCTCAGAGGAAAGAGGATACTCCTTTGTACCTTACTCGTGATGAGGCTGCGAAGATGTTGCGGATTTCTTTGCCAACTTTGGCCGATTGGACAAGACAAGGAATGATTCCCGCTCAACGAATAGGAAGACGTGTCCTTTATGCTATTTCCGATATCGAGAATACTTTAGAAGGAAAGAAGGGAGGACGTAAGAATGGATGAGATAGCTTCTAAATACTATGTGTATCTATCAAGCTGTAAGGAAGGACATGATTCATGTACTGAATATAGTAGTATGTTTCATGATATGGTACATGGTCATATGTTATATGATACGGTTGACTTTGTTCTTTATCAGAAAGATGTTCCAGAAATAGATTTGTTATCGGAAGTATCGCCATATTTGACGAATAGAAGAGATTGCATTGGTGAAGGTGGATCCTCTTATGTATGTGGGGAATATAAGGGGTATAAGGTATATGTAAATGATAAAATGTTAAAAATAAATACATGTAGCTTATGTAAGTATTACTACGGTACCAACATGCACGATTTCCCTTTAGAGGACGTACGGAAAGCCATTGAGAGGATAGGAGAGGATTTAAACATCCCTATGGATAAGGTCACTGTGACTAGGCTGGATTTAGCAGAGGATTGGGAGTTACAGCGGTCTCCAATAGAATATTTCAATCGGATGTTAGATTTACCTTATTTTAGGCGTCTTTCATATCCTACAGGAATTACGTTTCAAACAGCAGAGAAAGAACTTTCGTTTTACGATAAAGGAAAGGAACAGGGGAGTAATAATAAGAATATAGCTCGATGCGAGTTTCGGATAAAGAAAGTTAGGAAGTGCTTTGGGAAATCGGTTACTGCGTCAATGTTATATGATCCTAGCTTTTGGAATGATTTGCTGGATCGGTTCTTATCTTGTTATTCCAAAGTCAAGGTGAGTAAAGAGTCTTTACCTCTTGATAAGATAGATGGAATAAAGAGTTTTCAAGATTGTATTTTATGTCATTGGGTTAATCGTAAGGGGTTTGATCCGTTGAAGTCTGAATTGAATGCTTTTGTGCGTGATGGAGGATTGACGCAAAGAAACTATAAGTCTATTATAGGAAAGATCAAGAGGTGTTGTTTCTCTTCTCAAGGAAAAGACGTTGGCCCAGAGATGGAAGAATTTGATGTGAAATTCAGGTCATTTTTGAAGTTAAAGAGATTTGATTAAATATCATTGTTTTGCCCATATTTGAGGCTTACAACGTATCTAGGCTTAGGTTTTTCCTAATAAAATGTAGGAAATAATACCCTTGTCGGGGATCTGTCAAATAAATTTAGAGAGGTGGGGGATATTTCCGAGGAGGTGGTATCTCTCGCTTCTTTTGTTTTTAGAGGATATTGTTCTGTAAATGATTTTCCAAAAAAGAATCACGATAAAACGGAATTTAGAAAATGTTCGTTATATTTGCGTGAGGTAATCACTAAAAGATGAAACAACAGATAATTAATAAGCTAAGAGGCTTTTTCTCTTTGCAACCAATAGAGAAAGCATGGGTGTTTGGTTCCTGTTCACGTGGAGAGGAGACGAAGGATAGTGATATTGATATTCTGGTTCGTTTTGACTCCCACGCTCGTATTACATTATTCAAGTATGCGGGTATGGTGGAAGCTCTAAGCCAATTGTTGCATCGTAAGGTTGACTTGGTGGAGGAAGGACAATTGAAGGATTTTGCCGTTTCTTCTGTAGATCGGGATAAAATATTGGTATATGAGAGAGAAGCCTAAAGACGATACACGCCTACGGCATATGCTGGAGGCGATAAATAATGTCATTGAGTTCACGACAGATGTGACTTTTGAGGAGTATTCAAGGAACAAGATATTGCGTTTTGCTGTCATCAAGAATTTGGAGATTGTAGGGGAGGCTGCTTATTTGATTACAAAGGAATTTCGGGAGGAACATCAAGAGATCGCATGGAATGAGGTCATAGGCATGCGCCATGTGTTAGTGCATGGATATTATCAGATTCGGGATGAGATTGTGTGGGGAACCATTCAAACAGATCTATTTCCGCTTAAGGATAAGATAGAACGGTTGCTCTGTAAATAAGCTCAATGTATTGTTTTAGAAAATAACCCTTTGTCGGGGGGTATATCAAATAAATTTAGAGAGGTGGGGGATATTTCCGAGGAGGTGGTATCTTTCGCCTCTCTCATTTTTAATACGATCACTATCAACCAAGTTGCCAATCTCGTACTTTTCGGCAAACAGCTATACGATAGTGTATGTTGGCGTATAAGGTGTTTTTAAGCCCGTTTTAGGCTATATAACCCCGCCCCTATATTCCTCATGTGTTTTCTTGAAATGTTTTGTGAGTAGCTTTAAATAAGATTCTCTGCGATTTTCTTTGTCCTTTGGTTTATATGTGATACATTTGCGATGTATTGAAAATAACGTAGAAGCGTTAAGATATTATCCTATCTCTGGAAACTGGACATTTTCATCACACGGGATAATAGCCAAGATGCTCCTGCGCTTATGTTGTTATATACTACCCTGTAAAGGAGAACTATATACCTCATAAAGCGTGGGGCTATTGTATATTATCGTGTGATGGGCAGTCCAGAGCCTCAGAGATAATAATATCATAGTCCCCACGCTTCATTTTTTAGAAACTACCGAACGAAGGGGGCAGTGAGGGTAATTTTATATATTATGAAAAAGACAATTTTTGTTTTTGTTTTTTTATGCTTCTTTATCTTTAATTCTTTTGCGCAGAATATGAAGTTTACGTATGAGGGTACAAGGATTGATAATTTCGGTATGAAAAGCTATGATCCAGAGCGTGGTTCTATAGAGGTTGATTTTTACAGTAAAAACATTAAAATCTACTGGGGACCATATAAGGTATTGTTCAGTGCCAGTCCTATTTATTTTAAGAGTGTGCACCAAGGAACTACCTTTGACGAAAATAAAGCACTTGTATTTAGTGAGGCTAAAACAGTAAAAGATGAAAACTGTGCCTTCTATATCAATTTAGATAGAAAAAGAGCGACTTTTGAAAGAATGGGTAATAATGGAGGTCTTATTATACATTTCGAAGGAATTGTTTTCATCGAATAAGTGAGTAGTAAGATTTGCAAAGACAATAAATGGAGATATGAAAAACAAGGTTGTTTATAAAATATTTACAATAAGGAATTTGCTGTTAGTGATTTTTTTATTGATTATTTCAATATCATATGGTCAAACTCTATATCTATATGGGGGGACAAATCATGATGTGTTTTTAGGATGTATAAACTGTGATGATTACTCGTCAAGTTCTATTTGGAATGAATATAGCGAATATGGATCCAACTATTCATCAACGTCTATTTGGAATGAGTATAGTGACTATGGTAGTGAGTATAGTACATATAGTCCCTGGAATGAATATGCTAGTTATCCTCCTGTTATAGTTGATTCAAGAGGTAATTTCTACGGCTATTTAACGACCAATGAGTATCATGCAAAAAGAGCAAGGTCTAGTTTAGCATTATTATTATGTAAATATTACGATCTTATTAGGGAAGATGTATCTGTATGGTATAAAAAGATTTTTGAATGATAGCTAAGCTAAAGATATTTCGTATAGGGCTATATGTGTTAACCTTATGATCTTTACTAAAGGTGTATTGTCTTTCCGTTATCGTTTGTTGATTATAGATAAAAAACATGAAGGATAAAAATACTAATAAATGCTTTGATCGTGCTTCTTGTAGCTGGGATTGTAAACCTCGGATTACGGGTTTAATACATGATCCGGTTGAGGAATCAGAAGCCTATTTATCCATAGAGAAGGAGTTGGAGGAAAAGCTACGATCTTACTTCTCTGATAAAAAATTTGATTCTGGTAGCTGGTTTCGTACCCCGGTCTCATGTTTCGAGTATTGGCAAGTGATGAAACGTTTTTTATGGGAGGACTATCGAATAGAGTGGAGATCCCCGGTTGAGTTGAATCCTACTATATTCAAGGATGATCTTTAGGGGGTATTTTGGGTACGAATGGCTTTATATGGCGTGGATCGGGGCGGCACCAAAGGAGGAGGCTGCGAGTGGATGCGGAAGGCGGCGGCGGGGACACCAGCCCCGTTTTCTCTTGTGGTGCTTGGCGATGAGGATATGAAACATGAGCCTATTCCTTGCGAATAAGGGGTGATAACTGATAAAGGGGTTATTTATAGATCCGTCCTATATCGTGTCTTAGAGGGCAAAAGAAACGGCCTGAATGCAAATAACACTAATTAAAAGAAAGCGGTAAAGTTGTGAATATGGTAAAAACGAGGTTTTTGATCATCTATTCGATAGTGTGTACTATGGTATTGATACGTACTTGTACGAATGATGATATGTTGGCGGGATTTGACTTAAGGGAAATATCTGGCGTTGAATTTCCTCCTTATCGAGAGATACGTAGATGCAAGACACAATATCCTAGACTTTGTTGGATTGACATTACATATTCTTTATCAGCGGATAACAAGAGAGCCTTGCAAAAAAGACTTGAGGATATTACGGGGAAACCATGTTCTCGATGGGTCAAATACGAGGACAGATACGAGTTTCGAGATTTAAACTCCCCTTATGATATCTTTGTGATTGAGGTAAACAAGCGGGATACTTGTTTTCATGTGAGTTTTTGTTATTGACAGTGGTTTAAAATAAGTTGTTCTTAATTTGAGGTGTTATGGTGTTAGTTTGTATAAGTCTTATAATCTTTGAATTATCGGTTTTTATAATCCTTACATTCAAGGCAAGACCGGAGCGATGGACATTTAAGTCTTTTTGTCTTTGGCTAGCTTCTTTGGTCTCGTGGTGTTGTTTTCCACCATTGTACGTATGGATTGAGCGGAAGTGGCAGCAGGCTAGTCTAAGAAGGGCGCTATTTGTGCTGTTATCCCCAGTCTCTTTTCTTTTCTTGGTAGATGCCTGTACGTTCGATCCGCATCGCTTCATCCATAACCTTGATAGCCTGATAATAGATCTCAATGCTATTAATAGAGACTGGACAGGGATTGATACGCTGTTATCTCTAATCTCTCTTGGTTACTTAGTATATATCTGTTCATTGGTATGTAAGTGCGTCAATAAGCCTTTCTATAACCGAAGAGATCTTTCAAGCAAGGTAGGGATAGGGGCAGCATACAAGATTGTAAATTCTCATGGCCGAAATGGGGATACGGATGAGGTTGACATTAGGTTTGATTCGGGTAGTGAAACGGAGAGTTCCAACAAAGGATGAAGACGAATCCCCCGGCTCATTGGAGCATGTCGGAGGACGGTAGTTTTTACTTTAATGAGATTTCGGAAGATGGAACCTTCTTCACAATGCGTATAGATCCCCAGAAGGGTACGGCATGCATAGAATATGGAGCGTGGTAGATAACTGGGGTTCGATTGTCAGGGGGAGGCCCTGTACCTGTGGACGGCAGCAGGGGGCTTCTATCATTCCTCTGTTTCCCTTTGGATGTTTATGAGTTAAATAAACTACTTGCGATACCGCTGTATGGCAGTGTAATTTGGATATAAATATTGATTTCGCAGTGCAAATGTGATGTTTACAGATACGATTAAGGAGAGGTTTTATTACCGCTATTCTTACCGCAGGATCTTTGTTTTGAATTATTGAATTGATTTATAGATATTTACGGTGATTGTTGGTATTCCCGGCGAGACTACTTGTATGATCGTTTTTTATTTTAATAAGATGATCATGACCGATCCCGCTACCATGATAACGGAGCCAATCAATTTCTTCGTTATATTTTCCTCTTTGAATATACGGTATCCTAAGAAGATACTTACGATCGTGGAAAGTTGGAACAAGGCTAACGCATAACCTACCTCCATATGATCGAATACGTAATTGGTGGTGTATTGCATGGTGCCGATACAAAGGACCAAATAAAAGTAGGAGAAAAGATCCCGTATTTTGATTCGCTTGAATTCTTTGACAAGATGGACCTTGAAAGCGAATAAAAGAGCGAAAGAGAAAATCGCGCCAAACCAACACCAAACAATGAACGAGATGGTGGTGGATGAATATAAGATGATTTTCTTGATAAAGACCGCCTCGATAGCTGTAAGGACCATAGCCCATATCCGGTATTGAATCTCTTTCCGTTTTAAAAGAGCCAAGGAAAAATGCTCATCCATCGTATCCAAAACATAATAGCTCCCATATACGATCAGTGACATTCCTGCGATACCCCATAGGTTCGGGATCTCCCCTAATAAGAAGATACCGACAATAATACCTACTACGGATTTGTAGGAATTGATGGGGCCCAGTACCGATAGATCCCCGCATTGTAAAGCTTTTACTAAGAATCCATTCCCGGTAGCTCCCACGATTCCGGCTAGAATACAATATTTCCAGAATTCGAAAGGCAACTCAAGCCAGCGAACTTGGATCGCCGGGATGATACAGAATACGCTCAATAGTAGGAATGTCAAGAAGTTGATTAATAAAGGGTGGTTATACCGATTGGTTAATTGCTTTTGGAAAACATTACCAAGCGGATTGGATAATACCCTTAATATGATCGCAACAGAGGTGAGTATCATTTAATAGGCTTTAAACGTCACCCATTCGCCATTGTATTGACATTCAAAAGTTCGGCCGCTTATCCATATGTCCTTCAAGACCGTCTGGCCGTCTTCATAGTCCATATAAAGTATATCGGTATAGTAATTGTCCCAGTCCCAGTAGAATGGAATTTCCTCTCGATCTATGCGTCCGCTTGGGTAATGATAAATTCTTGTATCCCATCCTTTCCCATCCGGATTAAATGTAAGTTGCTGCTCACAATCTAAACCGTCTACGACAAACCAATCAGTCCATACATAATTACATAAATCATAGGTGATTTCCTCATACGGATCATAATACGGATCCTCCTCGCAACTACTGAACCCGCATAAGACGGCGATCAATAAGAATATGTTTATTAAATATCTTTTAGCCATAACTCTATACCTTTAATACTATTCGGAGGTAAAGATACAAATTTAAGGAAAGGATATTTCTTTTTTTTATATCTTTAGCGCAAAATTTTCAGATATATGCAAAAAACATTACGCATTAAGAACGATATTCATGAGCTTTCCATGATGAATCAGTTCTTGGAGGAAGCTGGAGAAGAATTGGGATTAAGCACCGCTTTCATGATGAGCCTGAATCTGGTGATGGAAGAAGCTGTCTCAAATATAATTTTTTATGCGTATAAGGGAGATGTTGAGGATGCCGTAGACATTTCGTTGGTCAGGGAAGGTGGGGAATTGATCGTGACTTTGATAGATCATGGGATTGCTTTCGATCCGACTTTAAGAAAAGACCCTGATATTACTTTATCTGCCGAAGACCGTCCAATCGGAGGGTTGGGTATTTTCTTGATCAAGAAGATTATGGATGAGGTCTCTTATCAGAGAGTAGATGAGCGGAATGTCTTTATCATGAAGAAAAAAATAACCGAATAAAATATAAAGATATGGAAGTAGTTATTGACCAAAAAGGTGAAGAGACTGTAATTAAGATCAAAGGAAGATTGGATACGAATACGGCTCGCGAATGCGAGGAAAAGGTTTTGCCGGTATGGGAGAATCCGGGAGTAAAAGTATGTGTCGATTGTTCTGATTTGGAATATGTGAGTAGTGCGGGCCTCCGATTGTTTTTAATATTACAAAAAATGACGACTGCCAAGAAAGGGTCTTTACGTTTGATCGGTATGCGGAATGTGGTTCGTGAGACCTTTAGTTTGACGGGATTTAACGCTCTCTTCAAGATAGAAGACGCAAAATAAGTGTGAAGGTTAGGAAAAAGGTAGCCGGTGTGTCAAATTTGGCACACCGGTTTTTTATTAATCTTTTAGATCTTTGTCGATGGGGCTATCCCATTTGCCACCGTTTAATATATCAAGGGTGAAGGTATCGTCTGATTCCTTCGGGGTGTAGAGAATCCCAGTATAACGAATAATGTGATTTTTGAGAGGCAGGATGTCATTAACCTCTCTTTCCCGGGTTACTTCATTTATCTGATTTTTGGCCGAGAGGTGTGCTTTGAGTATGAATTCCGGAGCCGGGATAAACGTGAAGAAGGAATGGGAGAAATTTGTTTTCCCGATATCAGAGTCGTTAAAAGTGTCGGTTTGTGTATAAGGCGTGTTTTGAGAAATGCCATTCCCGGTGGTTAAGTCAATCTTGTTTTGATAATTGGAGACATTTATCGTGAAGCTTTTTAGGGCTTTAGGTACGGCATCGGCGGATATGAACTCTATTTTGCCGACGATTCTTTGTAAGGTGATATCTTTAATGATTCTTTCTCCCGCTTGTACTTCTTGGGTGAGAAAAAGATGAAACGTATCTGATACTTTACTGAATAGTGCGGTTTGTCCGGACACGGAGATATTCTTGTCTGAGTGGGCTAGGAAACAAATATGATAGTTGCCGGAGGGCAGTGAATCATAAATGATCGTGAAATCCGGATCTTGAGGCGTGAATTGCTTATGTTTTACCAGAATGTCCGGTTTTCCGCTTTGGTATACGATATAATCGATCCGGTTGTATAAATTATCTGGATCGATATCCGGTGTAGAAGGATCTTCCTCGGCATCGGGATTTTGGGGAATAGGCTCAGGGATATTCAGCTCGGGAATACTCTTGGTTACGGGGAAGGGTAATACTTCCTTTTGTAAATCGATCGTAAACTGTATGGGTGATAATTCCTCTTGTAGGTCGGGGTTAGGTACTTCCTTTTCCGTTCCATTACAACAACAAAAACAAAGCAGACAGGCGATAGCCACTAATTCATTTTTCTTCATAGTTGATATTTTTGGTAAATGTTTGACGCAAAGGAACGATATATTTTGTGAATTAAAAAATATTAAGCTGTTAAATTGGCGTATGCAGGGTTATTTTTCATAGCTTTGTGAATCAACAATGTAATTACCTTAGTTTAATAAAACGGAATAATACCATGAAACGAAAAATCAGAATGGGAATGGTCGGTGGAGGACAAGGCTCGTTTATCGGGGCCGTTCATCGTATCGCCGCTAATTTAGACGGACAGATCGAGTTGGTCTGTGGATGCTTCAGTTCTCGCCCGGAGAATTCATTGGCTACCGGACAATCTTTATTTTTACCGGATAATCGTATTTACGCATCTTATCAGGAAATGATAGAGAAAGAGGCCGCCCTGCCTGAAGGCGAACGGATGGATTTTGTGTCTATTGTTACCCCGAATCATGTGCATTTCGGTCCGGCCATGATGGCGTTGGAACATGGTTTCCATGTCGTACTGGATAAACCGATGACATATACCTTGGATGAGGCGAAGCAATTACGAGACAAAGTGAAGGAAACCGGAAAATTGTTTATGCTGACTCATACCTATACCGCTTACCCGATGGTGAAGGAGGCTAGGGAAAGGGTACGCAGGGGCGATTTAGGTAAGATACGCCGTATTTATGTGGAATATCCTCAAGGCTGGCTATATAATGACTGCGCTGATGTTAATAAGCAAGCGGCTTGGCGGGTGGATCCCAATCGGTCGGGTAAGGCCGGTTGCATGGGGGATATCGGGACTCATGCGTTTAATCTGGCGGAATATATAACAGGGCTGAAGGCCGTGGAATTATGCGGTGAATTGAATACCTTCGTGCCGGATCGTCTTTTGGATGATGATGGGGCGGCATTGATCCGTTATGAGGGAGGCGCGAAAGGGGTGCTGACCGCTAGTCAGATCGCCGTAGGTGTAGAGAATGGCTTGAATATTCGTGTGTATGGAGAGAAAGGTGGGTTGGAATGGCGTCAAGAAGAACCGAATACGATGATTATGCGTTGGCCGGATCGTCCGGCGGAGATCATCCGTACTTCCAATGGATATATGTCGGGTATCGCCGCTCATAATTCCCGTACGCCGGGCGGGCATCCGGAAGGCTATATAGAGGCATTCGCTAATTTGTATCGGAATTTCGCCTTGGCTTTGCGATCGATTCTGGCTGGTGAGGAACCGGCTCCTGAAACCTTGGATTTCCCTTCCGCCGAAGACGGTGTCCGTGGCATGCGGTTTATCGAGACGATTGTAGCTACCGGATCGACAGAGAATAAATGGATAAAAATAATCGACTAAAAATAATACTATATATGGCACGTCCTGTAACATTATATACCCTCCAGTGGGGAGATTTATCACTAGAAACAGTTTGTCAAAAAGCGAAAGAATTCGGATACGACGGTGTGGAATTGGGACTTCCCGATCATGTGGATGTCCGACGTACGGATACGGCTTATTATCAAGGAATCAAGGATCTGTTAAAGAAATATGACTTACGGCTTTATGCGATCTCTACCCATCTGGTTGGACAAGCTGTTTGCGATAATATCGATGAGCGTCATAAGGCGATCTTGCCGGATTACATTTGGGGAGATGGCGATCCGGAAGGGGTTCACCAACGGGCTACCGAGGAGATGATCCGGACCGCCCATGCGGCAAAGATGTTGGGAGTCGATACGGTTGTAGGTTTTACGGGTAGTTCTATTTGGCATTATTTGTATTCTTTCCCTCCGGTAACGGACGCTATGATACAAAAGGGGTATGATGATTTCGCCCGTCGCTTTACGCCCATCTTGGATGAGTTTCAGAAACTGGGTGTACGTTTTGCGTTGGAGGTACATCCTACAGAGATCGCGTTCGATACTTTTTCCGCACGCAGGGCATTGGAGGCGGTAAATAACCATCCTGCTTTCGGTTTTAACTATGATCCGAGTCATCTAGGATATCAAGGGGTGGACTATGTGGATTTCATCTATCAGTTTCCGGAGCGTATCTTCCATGTGCATATGAAGGACGTATATTGGAGTGATACCCCTAAGCAGGTGGGTATATTCGGCGGTCATGTTACTTTCGGCGATCCCCGTCGATATTGGAATTTCCGTAGCTTAGGACGAGGAAAGATTAATTTTGAGGAGATTATCCGTGCTTTGAATTCAATTGGCTATCAAGGTCCGCTTTCCGTGGAATGGGAAGATAGCGCTATGGATCGGGAACATGGGGCACGGGAATCTTGCGAATTGGTGAAGAGAGTGGATTTCCAACCTTCCGCCCATGCGTTCGACGCTTGTTTCGGAAAGGAATAAATAATTATTAATTACAAAAAACACGAGATTTGATGAGTGTGAGAAAGTGGATGTTTGCCGGGGCCTTGTTATTGGCCGCCGGCTTGAGTTCTTTGGGATTTGCCCAAAAACCGGGGTTGAAGTTTAATCCGGATAAGAAGTTTAAGATTGTACAGTTTACGGACTTGCATGTGAAATGGCAAGACCCTCGTTCGGACATCGCTTTTGAGCGTATGAACCAAGTGTTGGATGACGAGAAACCGGACTTGGTGATTTTTACGGGAGATATTATCTATAGCAAGCCTGCGTTGGAAAATATGCGGAATGTATTGAAGACAGTCTCCGACCGTAAAATACCATTCTCCATTGTTTTCGGAAATCATGATAATGAGCAGGGGGCGACAAAAGAGGAGTTGCTGAAAGTAGCCGAAAGCCTACCGTATAGTTTAACGGCGGATGAGGTTACCGAAATCTCAGGCGTGGGTAATTACGCCTTGACCGTACGTTCCTCCGACGGGAAGAAGGATGCTTTCGTCTTGTATTGCATCGATTCGAATACCTATTCAACTATCAAGGGGGTAAAAGGATACGATTATATTAAGCGTGACCAGATCGATTGGTATTGTAAGAAAAGCGCAGAGTTTACCCGGAATAACGGGGGAGAGCCGGTTCCTTCTTTGGCTTTCTTCCATATCGCGTTGCCGGAGTTTAATCAAGCGGCTTCCGATGAGAATGCCCAACTATATGGCATACGTAGAGAAAAGGCATGCGCTCCGGCGTTGAATTCCGGTTTATTTACGGCGATTAAAGAAAACGGGGACGTGATGGGGGTATTTGTCGGCCATGATCATGATGACGATTATGCGGTTTGCTGGTATGATGTTCTATTGGCTTACGGTCGTTTTACCGGAGGTCCGACGGAATACATACATTTGCCTAACGGAGCTCGTATAATCGAATTGAACGAGGGAGCCCGTACCTTCAAGACTTGGATTCGTACGAAAGCCGGTGTAGAGCAACTTACTACCTATCCGGATTCGTTCGTGAAAGAGTGAGGATCTATATCATTCTGAAAATGATATAAAAACTGTATTCCTTATTGTTAAAGCTCTAAATTATATCTAACTTTGCGGTTGGTTGAAAAGTAAAAACTAGAGTATGAAGAAAATTAGAGCCGCCATCGTAGGTTATGGCAACATCGGGAAATATGTGTTAGAGGCCCTTGAAGCTGCCCCGGATTTTGAGGTAGCAGGTATTATTCGTCGTAATCCGAATGATATTCCGGACGAGTTGAAGGCATACACGGTTACTGATAGCATCACCAAGTTAGATAAGGTTGACGTAGCGGTTTTGGCTACTCCTACACGCAGCGTGGAAGAGCATGCGAAAGAGATTCTGGCTTTAGGCATCAATACGGTCGATAGTTTCGATATCCACGGAGGTATCGTGGATTTACGTCGTTCTTTGGACGCTGTAGCGAAGGCTCATAATACGGTAGCTGTAATTTCTGCCGGTTGGGATCCGGGAAGCGACTCTGTGGTACGTGCTTTGTTAGAAGCGATGGTGCCGAAAGGTATTACTTATACGAACTTCGGTCCGGGTATGAGTATGGGGCATACGGTTGCCGTGAAGGCTATCGAAGGCGTGAAAGCGGCTTTAAGTATGACGATTCCTTTGGGAACGGGCGTGCACCGTCGTATGGTTTATATCGAGGTGGAAGACGGATACGATTTCAAGCAAGTGTCTGCCGCTATCAAGGCGGATGATTATTTCGCTCATGATGAGACTCATGTAATGCAGGTTGAATGTGTTGATAACCTGTTGGATATGGGACATGGCGTGAACTTGGTTCGTAAAGGTGTATCGGGTAAGACTCAGAACCAGTTGATCGAATTCGATATGAAGATCAATAACCCTGCCTTGACTGCTCAGATCTTAGTTTCTGTCGCCCGTGCGAGCTTGAAGCAACAACCGGGTGCGTATACGATGATCGAATTGCCGATAATCGATATGCTGTACGGCGAGAGAGAGAACTTAATTAGAAGACTCGTTTAATATAAGTTGATGGTTGACAGCTGGCAATTGACAGTTCGGGAAATCCTGACTTGCGATTGTCGACTGTCAATTGTCAATTGCCAACTGAAATAATTATGCTTGACTTTATTACATGGACTGCCGATCCCGCTATCTTTACCATCGGTTCCCGGGAGATTCGTTGGTATGGATTGGCTTTTGCGATCGGTTTCGCTATTGGCTATATGATTGTAGAGCGGATGTGGAAAAAAGAGGGACTGCCGCCCGCATGGATCGATTCCCTTTTGATTTATACGATGCTCGGTACGGTGATTGGTGCCCGTTTGGGGCATTGTTTGTTTTATGCGCCGGAATATTATTTAGCCAACCCGATTGAGATTTTCAAGATTTGGGAGGGAGGATTGGCTAGCCATGGTGGTACGTTAGGTATAATTATCGCCATTTATTTCTACTCTAAGCGAGTAAGCCATAAAAGTATGTTATGGGCTTTCGATAAGTTGGTGGTTCCGACAGGATTGGTTGCTGCTATGATTCGTCTGGGAAACCTGATGAATCATGAGATTTACGGTCATTCCACTGATTTGCCTTGGGGATTTCGTTTTATCGATAATTTACACGCATGGAGAATGGGGGCGGAGCCTATTTTTACAGCTCCGAGCCATCCGACGCAATTGTATGAGGCCGCTTGTTATCTGGTGACGTTCGCTATCTGTATGTGGCTATATTTCAAGAAAGAGGCATGGAAAAAGCAAGGACTTATCTTCGGCGTATTTATGATATGCGTATTCGGGTCTCGTTTCTTCATCGAATTCGTGAAAAATGACCAAGAGCCTTTCGAGGCTGGAATGATGTTGAATATGGGGCAATGGCTAAGTATCCCGTTTGTTTTGGCAGGGTGCTGGTTTGTCTGGAGAGCGCTAAGAAATGGAAAATTAAAAATTGAGAATTGAAAATTAGAGAGCACACGCTTTGTTATTTTCAATTTTTAATTATCAATTATCAATTAAAAAAGATGTACAAGTTAAAAGAAATTGCGGATAAAGTTTATTATGTAGGAGTTAATGACCGTCAAAAGGCCCTCTTCGAGAATATGTGGCCGTTGCCATACGGCGTTTCCTATAACTCGTACTTGATCGTAGACGAGAAAACCGTATTGATCGATACGGTCGATGTTTGTTACTCTGATATTTTCTTGAAAAAAGTAGCGGATGCCTTGGACGGACGTTCTTTGGATTATCTCGTGGTAAATCATATGGAGCCGGATCATGCGGGTAGTATCCGTTTGTTGCGTCAGCAATATCCGGACGTACAGATTGTCGGAAACAATAAGACTTTCGGAATGCTGGAAGGATATCATGGCATCAAGGAAGGCTTGTTTGAGGTGAAAGAGGGTGATACCTTGAATACGGGTCGTCATGAGCTTGTATTTTATATGGCTCCGATGGTTCATTGGCCGGAAGTGATGGTTACTTATGACGTTACGGATAAAATCGTATTCTCCGCGGATGCGTTCGGTACGTATGGCACATTGGATGGTGGTGTGATCGATACGGAGATGAACGTGGAGCATTATTGGGAAGAGATGATTCGCTATTACTCCAACATTGTCGGAAAATATGGAAGTCCAGTACAAAGGGCATTACAGAAGCTTTCGGGCTTGGATATCCAGACGATTTGCTCTACCCATGGACCTGTTTGGCGTGAATATGCGTCGAAAGCGATCGATATCTATGACCGTATGAGCCGCTACGAAGGTGAGGAAGGCGTGGTTATTATTTATGGCAGCATGTATGGTAACACGGAGCAGATGGCTGAGGCGATCGCCGCTTCTTTGGCTGATAATGGCATTAAGAATATCGTGATGCATAATGTTAGCAAAAGCCCTTCTTCTTATATCTTGAAAGATGTGTTCAAATATAAGGGAGTTATCGTAGGTAGCCCGACTTATAGCAATCAATTGTTCCCAGAGGTGGAAGCTGTGTTGAGTAAGATCGAGTTGCGTGAGGTGAAAAATCGTATTTTCGGTTATTTCGGGTCTTTCACATGGGCTGGAGCCGCCGTGAAACGTTTGGCGGCTTTTGGCGAGAAGATGAAGTGGGAGACTGTCGGTACGCCGGTTGAGCAGAAGCAAGGTTTAAGCGCTACTAAATACGAGGAGTGTTTAGCTTTGGGCAAGGAAATGGCTGGGAAATTGAAAACAATTAACGACAAATCTAATTTATAAACAAGAAAGTTGATACAACTTTCAATTAAAAAACATAACGTTATGAGACTAATTATCGAACCTAATTACGAGCAACTCTCAAAATGGGCTGCCAATTATGTAGCAGCGAAGATTAAAGCAGCGAATCCAACCTCTGAAAAACCATTCGTACTGGGCTTGCCTACCGGATCTTCTCCGCTGGGTATGTACAAGAACCTGATTGAATTGAACAAGCAGGGAGTTGTATCGTTCCAGAATGTGATCACTTTCAATATGGATGAGTATGTCGGTCTTCCGAAAGATCATCCGGAAAGCTATCATTCTTTCATGTGGAATAATTTCTTCAGTCATATCGATATCAAACCGGAGAACGTAAATATCTTGAATGGTAACGCCGAGGATTTGGAGGCTGAGTGTGCGTCTTATGAGGCTCGCATGAAAGCGGTCGGTGGCGTAGACCTGTTCTTGGGTGGTATCGGTCCTGATGGCCATATCGCGTTCAATGAGCCGGGTTCATCTTTGAGTTCTCGTACTCGTATCAAGACGTTAACTACGGATACGATTATCGCTAACTCCCGTTTCTTTGATAATGACGTGAATAAAGTTCCAAAGACTTCAGTAACGGTTGGTGTAGGTACAGTTCTTGACGCTAAAGAGGTATTGATCATGGTAAATGGTCATAACAAGGCTCGTGCGTTGCAACAAGCTGTTGAGGGTGCCGTGAACCAAATGTGGACAATTACCGCCTTGCAGTTGCACCCGAAAGGAATCATCGTTTGCGATGAGGCGGCTTGCGCGGATCTTAAGGTAGGTACTTATAACTATTTCAAGGATATCGAGAAGGATCATCTTTGTCCTTGTTCACTGCTGAAATAAACGAATCTCAGATAGGGCTTTCTTTGAATGCCCATCGTAAGGAGTTAAGAATGCCCATTGTAAGGAGTTTACGATGGGCATTCTTATAACCTTACGATGGGCATCGTTGTTTTAGGGTAATTGGTGGCTGCCGGCTGGCTTCCTCATAGAAGATATACTTCACTGGTTAGAGGAAATATACTTTTCCTGTCAGAGGATATATACTTCATTGACAAAGTCAGTACTACTTACTTTTTTGCGTTCTTGACGTAACGATCCAGCCATAGGTCACATTCATACAATAGATGTAATATGTTCTCTTTGGCGGCGTAGCCATGACTCTCATAGGGCAATACCACATAACGTGCGATCGCCCCGTGCCCTTTTAGGGCACTGAACAGGCGCTCGGATTGGATCGGAAAGGTTCCGGAGTTGTTATCCATCTCACCATGTATGATTAATAAAGCTCCATGTAGTTTATCGGCAGACATGAATGGCGACATGGCATTATATATTTCCGGTACTTCCCAATAAGTACGGGTCTCTGTTTGGAAGCCGAACGGGGTAAGCGTACGGTTGTAAGCCCCGCTACGTGCGATGCCGGCTTTGAACAGTTTGGTATGTGTTAATAGATTCGCTGTCATGAAAGCTCCATAGGAATGTCCTCCTACGGCTACACGATTCGGATCACCTACACCCATCTCGGAAATGACTTTTACGGCCGCCTCGGCGTTCATTGTCAATTGCTCAATGAAATCATCGTTTGGCTCCGCTCCCTCGCTCGTGCTTACGATCGGCATCTCGACATTCTCCATTACGCAGTATCCTCTCAATACCCAATAGACTGGTGATCCGTAATTGATGTTCGTGAACATGTATTGAGAACCTCGTACCTGAGAAGCCTCGGCCTTGCTTTTATATTCTCTCGGATAGGCCCACATTAAGACAGGTAATGGACCGTCCTTCGCTTTATCATATCCGGCAGGGAGATATACCGTTGCGGTTAAGTCCAATCCATCGGCACGTTTATATTTAATCTTTTGTTTACTAACGTTTGCCATGGCCGGATATGGATTGGCGAAATGAGTCAATTGAGCGAATTTTTTCTTTTTCAAGTCACGAGAGCAGAGATTCGCCGGTTCTGTAATGGATTGCCGTGAAGTGATCAATTGCAGCTTTTCCGGATTCGCTACCTTTAGGATGGTCTCATAATATCCGTCCTCGCAGCGCCAAAGTTCCGTGTTCTTTTTTGTTTTTAAATTGTAACGGCTAAGGTAAGGCATATCCCCTTTAGGAGAGGCACCTTGGGCAAGCATCAATAACTCATTGTGGGCTTTATTGGTATAAACGATATATTTACCATACGCATTTTTAACCGTAAGTGGATTTCCCGGATTGTTGTAATTATCGTCGGTGGATACATCGAATAATAGAACCGGAGACTCAGAAGAGCAAGGTTTAATAGTAAATGTCCTGTTTTTTCGAGTCTCCCGGGAAGTCTCGATCAATAAAGCGAAAGCATCGTCATTCCACAGGATGTTGCGGAAACGTTTCTCTGTCTTTGCGACTTCCTGTTTCTCGCTGTTGAACGGATAGCTTATTTGGTAGATAATATCCATGAAATCGGTCTTGTTTTGCTTAGGATCTCCTTTATCTTGCGCTTCCGCCCAGTAAACGGTAGCCGGTTGATCTGATCTCCATCCGAATTGGCGGGGATAAGGCGAGGTCGTGTCATATCCCATCGGTATATTAATGGTTGGATTATCCGCTAACGTATAAATGGAATTACCTTGTAAGTCTATGACCTCGAACTTTTGTGGAAAGTTATAGATTGGTACTTGATAGGAATACGGACGATGGACTGTCGTGATAAGTAGCAAAGATTTATCCGGGGATAATGAAAGTGTACTGCCGTAGATTGCCGGTTTTCCGATCTCGTACACAGCACCTTCTTTTATGCGTACCAATTGAGCGGTGAAATAATAGTCGAATAGTTGCTCGTCGTACGGATTTTTGAGTAAGTCTTGATAGGTACGGGCGGGCATCACCTTTCCAGTACTTTCTTGAATGATGGGCCCGGATGGGACTGTGGGTTTCTCTGGTGCCTTCTCCCTGTTTTCCGGAACCATAAGCGTAATAAACTCATTGTCGCTAATCCATAAGATCTCCGCTCCACTTGTCGCGTTGATTTTGCGGGTACTTACTTTCTGTGCTACGGGCTGTTCCGGGGTACAGATATAAAGGTATACGCCATCCGCTTCTTCCACGAATAGAGCTACCTTATTGGATGAAGGAGAGAATGAGGCTTCTGTGATTACCGCGTTGTCAGGAATTCCTTCTATCTTGATTTCTTCTTGAGTAGCGATGTTCATTAAACTGGCACCCGTATATTCGGCTTGCCGGCTCGTATTGAATGTTTCGGGACTGATACGCATTCCCGCTAATTTAAGCTCCGGTTGCGCAAGCTTGGCGATAGACCGGTACGGGGAACGCTCTAACTGGAGTGCCCACTGATTGTTATCACTAATTCGGATGATAGGAGAAAGCTTGGCCAAGGCCACTTCTTCTATTACGGCTGGAGGCCTTTGGTAATTGGTCTCTTGTGCCATTCCCGGGCTGGCTAGAGCCAAGGATAGTAGGGCGGAGAATAGATAGTTTGTTTTCATGGATTTTATTACTTGAATTTATATTAATGATTTGGAATAACTTCTTTTAGATCTTAAAAAATCCCCGCCTAAACCGGTTAGGGGTATAGACGGGGATTTTTTGATATAATTAGTAGGAAATAGAGTGATTATCTATTCTGAGTCATAAGACTGTTTGCGTTCATTTCGTCATCTGGAATCTTGAATTGCCATTCAGGAGAACCAGCATCTACGTGCATCTTTACTGAGATACCCTTATCGTGATTAGTGTTATTTCTATCCAGCGGTAAGTTTAAACGTTTTAAATCTGTGAATCGGAATCCTTCTCCCCACAACTCAATACGACGTTGAATCATGATCTCTTCTGCTAATTCGACTGCTGTTTTGCTCGTTTCTTTGTATTCAGGATCACGAGTCAAGGCAAATGCAGTCAACGTTTTTTGTGCTTCTTGAAGTTGATTGTTACGAGCTAATGCCTCTGCTTTCATTAAGTATAGCTCTGCTAAACGCATGAAAGGAAAGTCTCCAACAGCATTAGAAGAAGATTTGGCAGTGAATTTACGATTCTGATACGGGAAACGTTTGAAATTGCTAGCGGGAACTTCTGCTTTACCTGTTGGATCCCACCATTGCTTGCGGATATCTGTATTTGATATTTCATCATACAAAGCCGAGTTTACACATCTGGGGACGGCACGTATTGCAGACGCATTGAAATTCCAAGACATATATGCATAATAAGAGTAAAAATAGATTGTTTGGTCATCCTGCGTATTGGCTGCCCATATAGCCTCCTTATTATCTGTCAGCATGGATGCGAAGCCTCCCATTAATTCTTCTTTACCATTCATCAATTTATGGCCTTCTTTCTCTGCGGTTTGTATTGCCAAATCCGCATATTTTGCAGCTTCTGCATAATTTTGCTGCGCTAGTAAAACACGAGCCTTTAAACCATAAGCCACTTTCAAAGAAAAGTGAGTAACTTCTTTTGCCTCGTAGTTCTTCAATAACTCAATAGCGGCATCTAGATCTTCGTTAATATATTGATAACATTCCTCTACTGTATTACGAGCGATTTCTCCTGTTTCCGGAGTCTTACGATAAGGTATGCCCAATTGTGTATTGCCACCTCCTGCTTTATAACGTTCTGCGTAAAGCTGTACTAGTTGAAAATGACCAAACGCACGGAAGCAAAGTGCCTCCCCTTTTACACCGGAGTATAAATTTTCATCCGTACGATCCACCTCATCTACATTATTAAGAAGTAAGTTACTGTTCAATATTAATTTGTAATAGAAGAAGAAACCAAACTTAGTCAATGTTGATTTTGAATCTCGATGATCTACCCATTGAAGAGTTTTTAAAAACCAAGGGTTACCGGCAGTTGGGTGTACCAAATCTTCACCTAATACATCTCGATCGATGTCCCAAGAAGGTTCGCCACCACAACCTTGTGAAGATAAGTATTGCTTAACCATGGCTCGATGTGTTCCGTTTAAAGCAATGTATAGGTTTTCCAAAGATGAAGCGACTGTTGTTTCGCCAATCTGGTCGGTTGGATTTGTTTCCATGAATGTATCGGAACAAGCTGTCAGGCCTGCAACACATAAGGCTAGAATTGTATATTTGAATCTTTTCATTGTAATCAATGTTTAATATAATGATGAATTAAAATGTGAAATTCAGTCCGAATGTAAATGAACGAGCTGGGATATGAGCATTGTTCGTGATTCCGCTGAACTGTTGTTGTGGATCCATACCTTTCATGGAAGTAAGCAGGAATAAATTCTCGCCACTTAATGATACACGTGCGTTCTTTATAGCGAACTTAGAAAGGAAGGCCTTTGGTAACGTATATGCGAAAGTTAAAGATTTCATGCTTAGATAATCAGAGCTCATCAACCAACGGTCTGACTCTGCATTGAAATTAGCGGATTCACTGCCGTCTAGACGAGGAACATTCGTTATATCTCCCGGTTTTTGCCAACGATCGTAGATATCTGTATGCATAGCCGCTCCATATTTGTTTACACTCATAAGAGATAAATAGCTAGAGTTATAAACCTTTCCTCCTAATGCGTAAGAGAATACGGCGGATAACTCAAAATCTTTGAATTTTACGCTTGTATTGAAACCTCCATATACTTTAGGAATTGCACTACCTGCATAATGGTATTTTGCTTTTTCTTGGTTCGTTGTCACTTTCTCTCCGTTTACGGTACGACAATCTGTGTCATCCCAGATTTGTGCCACGTTTCCGTTCTCATCTACAGTATCGTCGAAACGATAAAGAGCAGCTCCATCTTGAGGGTCTACACCTACATATTCCTTTAACCAGAATTCGTAGATAGACTTGCCTACCATGATTTTCTTTGTTCCGTCAATAATTTCTTTTTGTGGTAAACTCTTCACTTTGTTCTTAATGAATGTGGCGTTTACACCGAAGTTCCATGTCCAATCCGCATTTTTTAAGATGCGGTAATCCAAGGAGATTTCTACACCACTATTATTTACTTTACCAATGTTTTTCCAGATAGATGCGGTTCCTTTATAGTCTACCGCTCCAGAAGAAAGAGGTAGAGGTACGTTGAACAACAGGTCTTTGGATTGTTTGTTGAAATACTCAACGCTACCTGTCAAACGATCGAACAGTCCAAATTCGATTGCCACGTCAGAAGAAACCTGAGTCTCCCATTGCAAATCGGTGTTTCCAAAAGAGTTGAATAACACACCTGCTTCCAATGCGTTATTGCGGTTCATGTCATATAAAGTCTGATATGGATAATAGTTTGTTGCTCCACTAGTTGTTAATACTTGGTCATTACCGGTTTGTCCATAAGAACCTCTTAACTTCAAACTGTTGATCCAAGTCAACGACTCCATGAAGCTCTCTTGGTCTATACGCCAAGAGGCTCCGAAAGACCAGAAGTTACCCCAACGGTTATCTTTGTGGAAGCGTGAGCTACCATCACGGCGGTAGGAGGCTGATACATAATATTTATCCATGAAGTCATAGTTGATACGGGCAAAATAACCTTCTTTTTTGTATTCGTCCGTATAAGAGTAGGCAGAATTTATTGTTGTAAAGTTTCCTAGCTCCATCAGCCCATCCATAACTTGACCTTGTCTCATTGTGTAGTTATATTGGTATTTGTAAGCGAAACTTTCATGACCTAATAATACATCAAAGTTATGATCTCCGAATTTCTTATTATAGTTTATCAATTGGTTGAAAGTTGTTGTTGTCCGGCGGGTATTTTCAAGGTTGAAACGTCCACTCGGAGAGCCGTCACCTACTAATTTATTATCATAGCCGGAATTACGGTTGTTGGAAGTTTCCAAACCTCCGTTCAATGTAACCTTCAGACCTTCGTACAAATTAAAATCCATATAAGCACGTGCGTTCATTACGTCACGTACAAACTCATCGTTGTTCCATAATGTCTCTGCTACTACGTGGCGGCCCGAATAAGCGGAACCTGCGCGTACACCATCATAGTCATATTGCTGCTGTCCTAGGTTATCCAAGATATAAGCACCTGTTTCCGGATCATGTTTGTGGATCGGGTAGATCGGGCCGATTGTACGAGCAAACATAAAATGGTTTGAATAACCTCCTGAATTATCTTTTGTGTTGGCTACTTGAGATTGAGAACGGCTGGCTGAAATGTTTAAACCTGTCTTAAACCATTTCACGGGATACACATTTACATTCGCACGGGCAGAGTAACGCTCGAAATCGGATTTGATCACATAACCGTTATCATTTAAATAGCCTAATGAAACATAAGTATCGCTTTTCTTTCCTTTGGTGGAATAAGACAAATTATATTCTCCACGATAGCCTGTACGTTCCATCGCGTCATTCCAGTCCATATCATCTCCCCATAACAATTGGGTAGCTGCAGGATTTAATTTTCCGTCCGTCCCCACGATTTGATCATTAGCAACCCCTCGGTATGGGTTATACATTAATTGGTTATAAATTTTGGCAGAAGCTTCTGTTGCCGCATCTGTTGCGGACATGCCATTTGCGGAGATATACTGGTTACGAAGCATCTCCCACTGCAAAGGGTAATAGTCCCATACACCTACACGGTTATATTCCTTGATTGCACGAGAAGAGATACCTTGAGAAGTACTGAATGTAACTTGAGTATCATCATTTTTTGCTTTTTTTGTTGTAATTAATACAACACCATTACCAGCGCTAGAACCATAAAGAGAAGTTGAGGCTGCATCTTTTAAGATAGACATTGATTCAATATCGTTCGGGTTGATATCAGCGATCTCTCCATTATAAATAGACCCGTCTACAACATAAAGAGGAGCGTTTGATGCATTAATTGAACCGAATCCTCTGATACGGATATTTGGGGAATCACCCGGACGTCCGCTACCAGTACCAACTTGTACACCAGATACGTTACCTTCCAAAGCTGCGGTTGCGTTTGTCAATGGACGCATATCAAGGTCTTTTGTTCCAACAACACCTGCGGAACCCGTGAAAGACGATTTCTTGGCGGTACCATAAGCTACAACAATGATATCGTCAAGTTCTTGAGCATCAGAAGATAGAATGACTCTCATGTTTGCTTGAGCGGTGGTTTCTAATGTTTTTAAACCGACATAAGAAACAACTAACTTAGCGTTCTTGTCTGCTTCCAATTCGAATTTACCATCAAGATCCGTGATGGTACCAACAGTGGTTCCTTTTACTACGATGGATGCGCCGATAACAGGTTCTCCGTCGTCTTCATTGATCACTACACCCGTCACCTTCATTTGTTGGGCGACCATGCACTGTATTCCCAGAAAGAATGAGAGTAGTACAAGCGTTAATTTGTGCTTCATAGAATGAATTTGTTTGTTAATTAGACACACATTATTTTTTCGAGAGACCATAGTCTGCACAGAACTACAGTTAAAATACTTATCAAAAAAATGTACATACCAAGACTCTAGAAATTCACAGCCGCAAATATACTAATTTTTATTATAAAAAAGCAAACTGTTATAAAATATTCTAAAACTAATATAATATTGATTGATATTGCCAAATTCAATTTAGTTGTACTGGGGATCTTGTTGCATTATGATAGCTGGCAGGAGGGTTTTTGGTCTTAGCTATCTGTCTGTTAATTATGCTGTTAAACATAGTTCTGTGCAGACTAAATGCCTTAATGGATGCTGAAAGGGAAGATGTCCATAAAGGACATCTTCCCTTAAACTTTGTGTGTATAATGAAAAAAATGAAGTATTAATTAACGTTTATAAACGGATAGGGTTGCCATTATAGAAATCTAGAATCTTCGTACGGAAGATAAAATCATATTTGGCCTGTGCCTGTTCCGCTAGACTTTGCGCGTATTTTGTTTTAGCCTCATTAAATTCAAAAACAGTGCTTTTACCTGCGTTGTAACGCTCTTGGGCATAATTGAACGCTTCCTTGCTCGCCGTGACGGATTTGTCGGAAGCCGTATATTTCTCTTGGGAAGCCGTTGCGTTGTAGTACGCTTGCTGGATTTCCTTGTATAATGTTTTCTTTGTATTTTCCATCAGCAATTCCCGGTTGATAATGTTGATCCTTGCGGTACGAACGCTATTGCGTACTTGGAAGCGGTTGAAAAGTGGAATGCTCAATGAGAATCCGACGATCTTTTGCCCATTCTGCTTAAACTGCTCGCTAAAGGAACGCGTATCGGCAAATTCACCTCCGGAAGTAGAATGATAATATCCATTGCTGTAACTAGCCCCGAAATTTAACTTGGGGTAATAGCCCGCTTGCGCGACACGCAACATTTTCTTTTGGCTCTCTAGCAAATACTGTTGTTCCTTGATCTGAGGCTTGAACGTAACCGCATGATCGTAAATGTTTTCCGGAGGTAGAATACTGCTCATATTATCAGCCACCGCATCTTCAATTACAGGAGTCTGTATATCGAAATTCCGGTCGCTTCGCTCTAGTTCCAGACTTTGCGCAAGATCCAATAAAGCGAGGTTTACATTGTTTTGCGACTCGGTAAGCGTGACCTCATCTTTCGCTAATTGGGCCTTGATATCATACAGTTGGGAAAGAGGCACCTTTCCGGCGTTCACCATGGCTTCCGTTTTATTCACCTGCTCCTTGTCTAGTTCCACTTGCAGTCGCGCTATTTTCAGTAGCTCTTTATTATAAAGTACTTGCAGGTAGTAGGAAGCTATATTGATGGATAGGTCTTCTCTCGCCTTATTCAAGTTCTCGATAGACGCTTTTAGATCAAGTTTGCGGGCGGCGATATCGTTCGGTATTTTTAACCCGTCAAATAAAGGCATGTCCAGATTGATCCCCAATGTGGAATTGGCGGCGTTCTGGTCCACGATCACCCCGGATTTAGACGTGGAGCGTCCGAACTGGAAGCTCTGTCCAAGACTGCCGTTTAGGGCCGGGAGCCAACTGTATTTGCTGGTATGTAAGTCTACCTTTCGGCTTTCCTGTTCCTGCTCCTTTTGCTTTAAGTCGATATTATGCTCGATGGCATATTGGATGCACTCCTCCAGACTCCATTGCTTCACCGCATCCTGAGCGAAAACATAGTTTCCGGACAGGAGGGAAGCGATTGCCAGTATATATAAGTTTCTTCTCATCATACAATCTTTCTTTTATTTCTTATTCGGGTCAATAGCTGCGCCCCGGACTTTATCGGTCGCGGCCAGTCCTTCTTGAATCTCGATCTTGATACCGTCGGACAGACCTACCTTTACAGGATGCTTCTCGAAGACTTGCTCCGGTTGCTCTTGTTTAACTAACTGAACGAATGCGGAATCCCCTTGGAACTCGACCGTACTTTCCGGGATCGTAAGCACGTCTTCCGCACGTTTTAGCACGATTTCGGCGTTGGCGCTATATCCCGCACGGATGAAAGCATCTTCGGGGATTGTTACGGCCGCCTTGATCTCAAATTGAATGGCTCCATTCTTGTCTACTCCCTTGGGCGATACATATTCCAGCAAAGCGTCGAATGAACGGCTTTCCATGGCGCCGACGGTCAATTTGATCGGCATTCCCTCGTGGATGCGTCCGATCTCGGTCTCGTCTACGTTTCCTTTGAAGATCATGTCGTTCATATTGGCTACGGTAGCGATCGTCGTGCCATCATTGAAATTATTCGCTTGGATAACCGAGTTACCTACTTTAACGGGAATGTCCAAGATCATACCGGTAATGGTACTACGGATTTGGGTCGTACTGGCCACGCTGGAGTTCTTGGCTATACCGTCGCGGATGATCTCCAAGGCACTTTGTGCGTTATCCTTTTCCTCCACGGCTTTCAGGTAGTTCGCTTTGGAAAGATCGAAATCTTCTTGGGCGATAACACCTTGCTTAAATAATTGCGTATCCCGCTTATAAGTCTCTTCCACTTGCTTCAAAGAGATATTGGCGAGGTTCACGCGCGATTCGGCGCTGTTGAGCTGTACCATCTCGGGGATTACCTTGATAATGGCGATAATCTCTCCCGCTTGGACCATCTGCCCCGCTTCTTTCTTCAGCTCGGAGATGATACCGGATATCTGCGGCTTGATCTCCACCTCGAAACGAGGCTCTACGTTTCCGGTAGCGACCGTCTTGGTTTCCACATCCCCTTTTTCAGGGGTTACGATCTCATAAACGGTGATGACCGGTTGCGCTTTCTTCCATAAGAAATAGAATGTACCGATTACCGCTGCTCCCACAAGTACTAATAAGATGATACGCAGGATCTTTTTTACAATGCGATTCTTCATGATTATATAGTTTTATTAATTGACAATTGTTGTTTATTCTTCTCGTATGGCATCTATCGCCTTGATCTGCATAGCTCGCCATGCGGGGATCAGCCCGGCCAGCAGACCGCTGAATAATAAGATCACCGTGGCCGCTACCGCGATCTGGATGCTTACCTCCGGATGCTCCATCATGGTTCCGTTGGAAGCCGGCTGGGCACTCATGATCTTATCTACCAGATCGAGCAGGAATACCCCGGCGCTTAACCCCAACAAACCCGCTAAGGCCGTAAGTAGCAGACTCTCGCTCATGATCTGCGAGATGATGTTCCAAGGCTTCGCTCCCAAGGCCCTGCGTACGCCGATTTCCCGGGTACGCTCCTTGACCGTTACCATCATGATATTACTTACACCGATGATACCCGCCAATAATGTACCCATACCCACGAGCCAGATCAAGATATCGATACCGATAAATAGCATATTGAAGGTCTCGAACTGAGCCGCCAAGTTGATCACCGTCACGGCCTGCGGATCGGTAGGAGAGATCTGGTTCTGGCTCTTTACGATATCCTTGATCTGCGTGATCACCGGATCGATCTTATAGCCGGGTTTGGCGCTCACGCACAAGAAGTGAATGATATCCCCTTGGTTCAGCGTCTGTTGCATGGTACTGAAAGGGAGGAATACGCTTTCCTCGGCCCGTCCGCCGATATTGACGCTAGAAGCCCGTTGCTTCGTGACGCCTACCACTTGGTAGTAAATCCCGTTTACGCGGATATATTTCCCGCAGGGATCACTTCCCTTGAACAATACCTCGTTCACCTTAGCGCCGATCAAGCAAACCTTACGTTTCTCGATCTCGTCGATCTCGTTTAGTAACCGTCCGTAATAAAGCTGCTGGGTCTCGATCTTGAAATAATCGGGCTGCACGCCTTTTACGTTATAAGTACCGCTTAATTGGCCGAAAACGATATTCTTGTCCGAGCGATTTCCCCAGATGATGGGGGAGACGGCCTCGATGTCCTTCACCTGTTTCCGGATGCTCTCCACGTCCCGGTTTCGCATGTCCCATTGACGCCCCTTGTTAAAGCCTTTGTACGACTCGCTGGTCCGGTCGGAGAAAAAGAAGGCGGAGTTCGTGGCGAATCCGTTGATATTCGAGAACATGGCGTTCTTCATCCCGTTTCCGGCTCCCAATAGAATCACCAACATCAAGATTCCCCAGAATACGCCGAAGCAGGTCAACAAGCTGCGTGTCTTGTTTCGGGTGATCGTCACCCATATCTCTACCCATCTGTCTATGTCAAACATGGTTCTTTTCTTTTTTATGATTATTCCGTTCTCATGGCTTCGATAGCCGTGACTTTCACCGCCTTGCGTGCCGGGAAATAACCCGCCAATACACCGGCCGCAATGATCAAGACCGTAGCGGAGCTAGCTATCGTCAGATTGACGGTCGGGTTACGGAAGACCGTCGTGTCTTCTCCGATATTCCCACCGGATTGGGCTCCGGCTTGGGCCATTTCCATCGCGTGATTGATTAGCTCCGTGAGCCCGATCCCCATGATCATCCCGACATAGCCGAAAACGGCTGTTACAAGGATGGACTCGGCGATTACTAATGCCAAGATCGAGCCGGGTTTAGCTCCCAATGCCTTGCGTATGCCGAACTCCCGGGTCCGTTCCCGTACGGTGATCAGCATGATGTTGCTAACTCCCACGATTCCTGCCATCAACGTTCCGATACCGATAATCCAGATAAACAAGGTAATCCCGTTCATTATATTATTCCACATCAAGAACTCATTCGCCATGTTCCACATACCGATAGCGTTCTTGTCTGTCGGGTCGAATTGGTGGCGGCGTGCCATCCATTCCCGGAAACTTTCCTCGAAAGCCTCATTCTCCTCTTCGGTAGTCACCCCTTTCAAGGTAAACGTTAGCGATCCGAAGCCGTATCCTTTATTATATAGCAATTGGGCTACGGAGAATGGGATGTAAGCGGGAGCGTTATTGCTTTTGTCATCATCGTTGTACACGCCGACTACTTGATACATCATATTCCCGCATTTCACGTATTTACCCAGCGGCTTCTCGTCACGAAACAAGACCTCCGCCATACGGGGACTGATCACGATTACTTTTCTTCGGTCCCTCATGTCCTGCTCATTGATGAAGCGGCCGTTATGCGTCTCTACATTCACGTAATTGATCGGGGCATGATCCGGATATACGCCATTGGTTTGTCCCGTCACATATTCCTCGTTGTAAGTGATCGTGTCATTGTGGGAGATCGTAGCCGAGCAAAGATCCACCTCCTTGAAGTCTCTCTTCAAGGCGCCTAGGTCCTCTTCCTTGAAACTGATGCTGCGGTTGGATTGCATACCTTTCCAAGGCTTGGTGGTATAGCGTGTCCATACCTCGACCCGGTTGGTAGACATATTCCTGAAGTTGTACATGATGCCATTGCGCAACCCGTTTCCCGCCCCCAGTAACACGATCAACATGAAAATACCCCATGAGACCGAGAAGCCGGTCAAGAAGGTACGGAGCTTATTCTTTTTGATGGTGCTCCATATTTCCCTGAAATTATCAAAGTCAAACATGATTCTCTTCTTTTTCGATACGTTCAATCAACCCGTCCTTTACCCGGATAATCCGGTCTGTAGCCTCCGCTACGGAGGGTTCGTGGGTAACGATCACCATGGTCATCCCTTCTAGGTTTACCTTGCGTAGTAGTTCCATTACCTCCACGGTCGTTTTGCTATCCAACGCTCCGGTCGGCTCGTCGGCCAATATGACTTGGGGTTTCGCGATCAAGGCCCGGGCGATCGCTACCCGTTGCTTCTGTCCACCGGACATCTCATTCGGCATATGCTCCGCCCAATCTTTCAATCCCACCATGTCCAAGTATTCCAGCGCCATGGCATTCCTCTTTTTCCGGCTGACCCCTTGATAATAGAGTGGGAGGGCGACGTTCTCCATGGCGTTCTTGAATGAGATTAAGTTAAAAGATTGAAAAATGAAGCCGATCATTCGGTTCCGGAGCTCGGCGGCACGACTTTCGCTGAGATTCTGAATCAACTGTCCGTTTAATTGATAGGTGCCCGTGTCGTACGTATCTAATATCCCTAAGATATTCAATAAGGTTGACTTACCGGAACCGGAGGCTCCCATGATGGATACCATCTCTCCCTTCTCTATATCTAGGTCGATACCTTTCAAAACGTGCAGTGGGGCTCCATTAAAGTACGTTTTGTTTATTCCTCTCAGTTGAATCATCATATTATGTAGTTACTTTAATATATTAGACGTACAGTTTGCTAAATAAGTTACACTGTTGGTGAACACTTTTATCATTTGGTCACAAATATATGCTTTACTAAGATACCTTGTATCGCAAGGTACTTATAATTATGTAATATTAACAAAAGGTTTTGATCGAAAAGGTTTAGCTCTACCATCTATATCTATTAACTTGTACGTGCGGTAACTTTACGTGCCGGTACTATATGTATACATCTTCTACCATCCGTTGGACGATCATGCACCAATTGGTAGACGATCATCCAACAGTTGGTGCATGATCGTCCAACAACTGATAGATAATGAATCTCTCTGCTTCTTCCACTTAATAGATAAAGAAAAAAGCCCTAGGCTATCTTTATCTAAACCCTTACCTTTGCGGCGAAATTCAAATAGCAGAAAGATTTATGGTAACAATTGGTACGCCCAAATCGGCTACGGCAACTAAAGTCGTGCTTTGTGGCTCGGGCGAATTGGGGAAAGAGTTTGTAATAGAGTTGCAGCGTTATGGCGTGGAGGTAATCGCCTTGGATAAGTATCCGGACGCTCCGGCCATGCAAGTGGCGCATCGTTCCTATGTGGTTTCCATGCTGGATGGCGATGCCTTGCGGGAGATCATCGAGAAAGAGAAACCGGATTATATCGTGCCGGAGGTGGAGGCGATCGCTACCCGTACCTTGATGGAACTGGAGGAAGAGGGATACCATGTGATTCCTACCGCCCGTGCCACTTGGCTGACGATGAACCGTGAGGGAATCCGCCGCTTGGCGGCCGAGGAGCTGGGCTTGCCTACCTCGCCGTATCGTTTCGCCGAGACCGAGGAGGAATTTAAGGAAGCGGTGAAGGTAATCGGTATGCCTTGCGTGGTGAAGCCGATCATGAGCTCGAGCGGACACGGACAGAGCGTGGTTCGTGAGGAAAAGGATATCGATCGTGCTTGGCAGTACGCCCAAGAAGGCGGACGTGCTGGAGCGGGTAAGGTGATCGTGGAAGGTTTCGTGGATTTCGACTATGAGATTACCCAGCTGACGGTTCGGCATATCGGAGGAACGTCTTACTTGGAACCCGTAGGACATGTTCAGGTGGATGGTGATTACCGGGAGTCTTGGCAACCGCAAGCCATGAGCCTTGCCGCTAAAGCGAAAGCCCGTGAGATCGCCGGTAAGATCACCGAGGCTTTAGGCGGACGTGGTATTTTCGGCGTGGAATTATTCATTAAAGGAGACGATGTCATATTCAGCGAGGTTTCCCCCCGTCCGCACGATACCGGAATGGTGACGATGATTACGCAAGATTTGTCTCAATTCGCTTTGCACGCCCGTGCGGTGCTTGGCTTGCCGATCCCTAATATCGCATTTCATGGAGCGGGAGCTTCCCGTGCCGTCGTAGTGGAAGGGGACAGTGACCGGTTGTCTTTGGGGAATCTGGATAAGGTCTTGGAACAACCCGATACGCAGATGCGTTTCTTTGGAAAACCGGAAGTTCATGGACATCGCCGTATGGCCGTCTTGCTGGCTCGTGGTTTGGATGTGACGGAGGCAAGGGAGAAGACCGGAGTGATGATGGAGCGGTTAAATGTTAAATTGTGATGCTTCCTAGGATAAATGAACGTTTTGGTGTGTGTTGTGAATAAAATGTGAATATTTACAGACCTATTTTTCTATCAAAATAGTTTATTTTTGTCTCAAGTTTTTAAAGAGACATTTGATAATCTATAAACGCAGATTACATATGTTTGTTTCACTAAAGAGTGAAATCTGATTGCCGAAAGTTTGTACTTATTTTATGAATACGACAAATGGAAATATGGGCGTTGATTTGAAACGCTCTATTTCTATTCTCGGTGAAGATAAAAGAGTGAGCAAACAGATCAATAGCTAAGGGTGGGTAGATTTAACCAAACAGACATCCTTATCTCCTTTCACCCACCCTAGCTATTGTTCTTATTTTACATGGATTCCTTTTGTATTTCTCATTGTTTCCATCACGGCATGAGTGTCTACTTGGACCTTTTCTTGTATAAACTCCGGGAGGTTGTAAGTCCACAACAAGTCTTTATAATATTTTACGGGATTTCTTTGTGGCAGGAGGAATGGTTTATGGGCCGTGCCTTTATCATCGATATAGGTAAAGAACGGGCGTGTGTATAATCCATCCAACCTGCGACTGCTAAATACCAGCCAACGATTGTTGCTGCTCCATGAATGGTAGCTTTCTCCTTCGGCGCTGTTCGCCTCGGTCAGCGGGTACGTCTTTCCGTCGGATAGGCGGATCATATATAATTCGGCGTCTTTATGCCAAACCCCGAAACCGCCATATTCCTGTAGGGTAAAAGCTAGATATTTACCATCCGGTGAGATTCTAGGGAAGGATACGCTTTTATGGTTGGCCCGACCATTGTATAAAGTATCTACTTGCTGGCCTAGGGTGCGGGTTTCTGGGTCAAAGTCGACACGGCATAGGCTGTAGGTCATTTGTCTGAAATTCTTAGAAATAGAATCTACGGCGGCGGTCGAACTGAAATAGAGGCTCTTCCCGTCGGGAGAGAACGCTGGGAATATTTGCCATGCGTCTTTGGAATTTAACGCTTCGCAAGAGAATACCTCGTTCTTCTTCACGTCGTAGATCACGATATCGGAGTTATGATCCAATACTTCCAGCGTATTGGGATTATTGATGAAGAAGTTTTGGTAGGTATCGCATACGGTGGCCGCCAGATAGTTACCATTCGGATGCCAATACATGTAGACAAAGTTTGAGACGGTCTCGGGAGTCTTGGTATTTAGCTTGGTGATTTTCTTTCCATCAATCAGTACGGAACCGGCGTGTTTGCCTCGCATATGGAAAATCATTTTATCCGGGTTCCCGGAGGAAAACGTGTGGCAGTTTACGCAGTTATAGTCGGTTAGGTTATTCTCATAAATCACGCTTTGGTCATAATTTTCCAAGTTTCGTTGATAGATACCCATCCTGTTCCACATATCATTGCTCAAGGCTAATAACCGATAGGCTATATATTTATCAATGGAATCATTTACGATGTCCATATGAAAAGGCGTATAGGCGTTCCATTCGCCCTGTATGCGTTTAGCGATGGTCAATTCTATTTGGTTTCCGGCATTCTCTTTCAATAAGGCTTTCCATCTCTTTTGTGGGATCTCAAAGAGCCCCTCATCGCTATAGACTTGGAGTTGAGTCTTTTCCCCTTTAATGATAAGGCAGTGCTCACTGCTATCGGCGATAGAGAAATTGAGCGGGGCGATGTTCACAGGGATGGTCACATCCTTGTAATCCGGATAAATGGCGATTTCCTTGTTTAGACTCTTGGCGATCTGTACGTCGCTTTTGGAGCATGAAACCATCAAGGCGATGAGAAAAAGGAAAAGATATCGGTTTGTATTTGTGTAAGTCTGTCTTTCCATATGTGTTTTATTTAGAGAGTATCAAATAGTACCAGAAAGTAGGTTGATAGTCGGCTATTCCAGTCGCTACATTTTGTCGGGCATGCCTTAGTCCCAATACACGTTGCTTGAATATCGAGAACTCGGACAGGATTTTATCGGTTACCCCATACTTGCGGCAATATTCCGGATCATGCTCCGCATAAGAGATCACGGCTTGTTGCAAGGGTTCGGGTAATGCGGGGAGTACTTCCGTCCCACTGAATCTTTCAACAAACGTTTTTATAGCGGGCAGGTCTTTCGATAATAATAACGTACCGATCGTATAATCCAATGCGGCTTTATTCAGGGGATTCTCTTCCAATATAATCATCAGGTTATCAAACAATCCGATTATATTGGCGAAAAGGTCTTTGTCGCTGGATAGGCTTTTTCTTTTTGTACCTAATTCCGGGTCACTCTCCACCGCTTGGTCATTATATAAGAACTTTCGTTGCGAGGAGGCCCATCCGTGATAGGCCCATGTCTTTTCCAATAAGGATATAAACTTCTCGGCCGCGGGATACTGTCCGTATATCAAATGGGATTTTATTAATAATTTAGTCATGACGGGACTGCCGTATGTAATTCCTACCGAGGTACCAAAAGCGAAATTGTATGCCAAGGACGTGATTCCTACGTGGTAGTATATCTGGCTGAACAGGAAACTTTCCTCTATATGCGCTTGATACTTTGAGACCAAAGATTGTATTCCGCTTTGCGGATATTTGAATAAATCAGTCTGCATGACCCCCTTATGCGATAAGGCAAGGTTTAAGCAATTTAGGTGTAAGTAGTTATTATAGTTCAGATCGGTGGACGAGATTATGGCGTCCCATTGCTCGGTATCTATATAATGAAACATTTGCATCAACGTATAGAAATCTTTATTCCTCTGTTGAAGAGTTGTTTGCGTATAATACATACCGGATAAGGCAAGTAATGCTACGGCTACTAAAGCTTTTAAATAGGTTTTTATGTGATCTAAATAACGTGATAGGGAGAATAGAAGCATAACGAGTAACGCTACTTGCCAAGAGAAACCGTAGAATGGTTCCAGATCAATGAAATACTCTACGTAATCTTTCATCCAAAATACATAGTCATAATCGGGTTTACTGCCCCCTAGAACGCATAGAGAACCTACGATAAGCAGCAGGATCAACGGGATGAAGCTTGCGTACCAGCGTTCACTTTTTTGTAATACATCAAATAGTAAGCTGCTAAGGACGAATAATATCGCTACAGATCCCATCGTGTAAAACAATCCGATCGCCAGCAAGCAACCGATTAAGGTGCGGTAGGTCCAATTGAATTTTCGTGTCCCGTAACTGTACAGGCTAAGAGCCAATGACCAAAATAACATGGCTATCAGCCCTTCATAATGATAGCTATCTTTCATTAGGTAAAGATATTGGAATAAGATGGGGAGAAAGGCCAAGGGCATAAGATATAATGCCGGATGTATCTTTCGTAAGGTCAGCCAGAATAACCAACCGGAGATTCCACCGATCAATGCCGTCGTTAGCGATCCGATAAGCGGGATCCTGAAAAACTGTATCAAGAATTGAGAGATAAAAGTCGCTAGCCCCCCTATCTGCTTAAGTATGCTGAATATATAGGTGGAATCGAATAGGAAAATCTGCTGCTGTTCCCGATAAAAAAAGAGAGGCTCTTGCATGGTCTGCAAATGAAACCATAAGACGCCAGTCAATAGAATGAATGGAAGCGGTGGTAATATCTTCTTATATAAAGTACTCATGTGATTTATTCTATTTACGATAAGTTACGTCAATTCCTTTATCCTCTTTGGCTAGCGTGCTAAGCGCCCGGATCTTGGAGGATACTTTTCCGGTAATAAACTCGGGTATATTATAAGATTTCATGAAACGGTGATAGTAGTCTGTGTCTTTCTGAGGCAAAAGGAAGGGCTTAGACGCATTTCCTTCTTCATCTATATAAGCAAAATAAGGACGTGTGTATAACCCGTCTATTCTTCGACTGCTGAAGACGATCCAGCGGCTGTTGCTACTCCATGAGTGATAGCTCTCCGTATCTGTGCTATTGGCGTTTTGCAAGGAATGGGAGATTCCGCTCGCTATATCCAGTAGATACAGATCTGCGTCTTTATGCCAGATCGAGAAGTTACCGTAGCCGGACAGCGTATATAACAAGAATTTCCCGTCTGGGGAAACACGGGGAAAAGAGGCGCTCTTCCCATCTCTTCCGGCATTGTATAAGGTATCTATACGAGAGCCGAAACTCCGGGTTACGGGATCGAACGCTATGGAGCAAAGGCTATATTTTACTTCTGAATATTCATGCGGCATGGAACGTGCCTCTGCCGAGCAGAAGTAAAGAGTCTTGCCATCGGGAGAGAATGTCGGGAAAGTCTCAAACGCTTTTGCTGTCCGAATGGAAGGCGTACTGATAATCTCATGCTTTTCCGTATCGTATACAACTACGTCGGATTGGCTGTCGAAGACCTCCACCCGGTTTTTGTCGTTGGCATGAAAGCTTTGGCTGGTCTGATTGACAGAGAAGGCTACGTATTTCCCCGATGGATGCCAAGAGGGATAGACCAAAGGCGAGAGCGTCTGATCGGTCTTCGTATTTAATTTCTCGATCTTGTCTCCGTCGATCAGATAAGTACCCGAATACTTATCCCTCATGTGGAACAGCATTTTATCGGGGTTTTGCATACAAAAAGAATGGCAATTCATACAGTTTTGACCGCTGTATTTGTTTTCCATGATAGGGCTTTGCTTATAATCTTCCAGATTCCGTTGGTAAATACCCATTTGATTCCAAAGCTCGTATCCGGGTTCGATCAAGCGATAAGCCAGATATGAATCCATGGGTTCCGGAGCGACGAATAGTGAGAATTCCGGATAGGCGAGCCATTCTTTGTCTTTTGCGTAGAGCTTTACTTGTATCGCTTTTCCTGTCGCGCTTTTCAACAATTTTCTCCAATCGGATGTGGGAAGATAGAACTGTCCCCCTTTTTCCTTGACTTGTATCTTTTCTTCTCCGAATTTGAGTACGGCGAAGGCTTCCGTATGCGGATTTTCTATCTTGAAATTTAAGGGAGCGATATTATAAGGGATCGTTACATCCGCATAATCGGGAAATAATACAGGTTTCTCCGATGTCTCTTTGCTAACCGGGATGGTGTCCGAGCAGGATATTCCCAGTAGGATAAGGCATAAACCGATGATATATCGAATATTTCTTTTCATGGCTGTTGATCATTTTAACGTATAATAAGACCAATAAGTGTCTCCAAACGAGTTTTTTATAAGTTGAGGAAGCTGTGGGTTATTCCGATTCTGTACGACTAAGTTCCGATAACCGGCGAATTTGCGGATGACATTTTCTGATACGTTAAAACGCTTCCAGTAATCCACGTCTTTCTCAGCCAATAGGATAACGGCCTCTTGAAAGCTCACGGGAAGAGAGGGGAGTACCGGGGTTCCATAATACTTCTCTATCAACGTTTGGAAGGACTTCATGTCTTTAGAAAGCAGATAGATAGCCCCGGTGAATTGGATCGGGAGCTGATTTCCCGGGTCTTGTTTGGCACGGATAAGTAAATCATGCTCCAGTCCGTTGATACCGGATAGGTTACTTTCTTTCGGGAGAGCTTTTCGTTTAGGGCCTAATACCGGATCTGCTTCAATCGCTTTATCGTTATACAAGAATACTCTATGTTGCTTAGCCCAATTATGATAAGCATATGTTTTTTCTAAGATACTGATATATTTCTCGGCGATAGGATACGTTCCGTAAATCAAGTTTGTTTGAACAAGCCGTTGCAGGTTCCGGGGATTACCGGCGCCAATTACGGTGACATATCCTTCAAAAGCCATCTCCTGTGATAATGCGATTTCCCCTAACGTAAAATAAGCGTCGCTTAACAGGGTAGAGACCGTAAAGGTCTTGTTCCAAGAGGCGAGTAGTCCTTGAGGGCCGTGTTGATCAAAAGCGAACATCCGGTCTGCTAACTCCCCTTTTTCCGCAAGTGCTCTATTTAAGTAAGTTAAATATAAATAGTTTTTGATCGGCCCGTGACAATGCCGGATGATCTCGTCCCATTGTCCGGTACGGGCATAATAATCCAAGACCTTTAGAGGATAGGCTTTCTGGTCGTTATACCGTGGAATCGCTACCCAGCAAAGGGATAGGATTAGGATGGATTGAACGGTAAGCTCTATCCCTGTTTTTTTCTTTGATTTGTTTTTGCCTTTAGGATATACGAATGCCCCGATCAAGCTAAGCGGTAAACTGACCCATGCGAAATAGATGAGATTGGGAGCCGCCAGAATCGGGTGGTAAAAAGCGTCCGGTAAGAACGCGAAGCGATAGCTGGTGATGGTAGTTGACCAGACACTCCCGATCCCGATAAATAGGTATTCAATTAAAACCGCTAAAAAATAGATTCCATGTTTGGAACGGCTTACTGATTCCTTTAGAACCACACAGAATGAGAATAGCCCGGCGACCGGTCCTCCCATCCAAAAAAGTAGTGGGGTGATTATCAATGCGGCGGATAGTCGGTAGCGGAGATCTTTTATACGCATCCATGTGTTTAGGCTAAGCAAACAAAATAGGAATGCGATAGTGCCTTGTAATAAATAATTGAAGTCGTATTGAATCAATAATAAAGATAGAACCGGAAGTAAGTAAAGCAGGAAGAGTTCTTTATCCGGATTGATTTGCCGGATGATCGCTCTCATTGTCAATCCGATAGACGTAAGTATAGCTGCGATAATAAAAGGCCCTGCATAAGGGGTAATAAAGAATTGTGTCAAGAATTCCCCGATAATCAAAGATAAACCTCCCGGATTGCTGATTTTATCCGCAAGATAATCTTCGGAAAACTGGAATAGTTGAAGCTGCTCGATATAGAAGAAATGAAACTTGCCGGTTATTTGCAAGAAACCCCCTAATAGGACAAATAGGATCAAACCGAGGAGTATTTGTTTATATCTCATGGCTAGAATGCTCGTTTCATTATGATTTAAAGTCAAACAAAGATACGATTTTTATCGGAAATACCAATCAGTACGAATGAAGTTAACTTGATTAGCCCACGAAGTTAACTTCATTGGGCATTTTAATTAGCTTCGTGGGGCGTTGAAGTTAACTTACTTTTATGGATTAAAAAAAAGCAAGCCGGACATATCACATGCCCGGCTGCTCTTTTGAAACTGTTAACCCACTTGTTTATTTCCAGTTTTCGTTTTGAACTAGTAAACCATCCATCTTTTGTATTTCGTTATGAGGGATAGGCATTACTGTCCATTTTGCGTTGTAGTTGCTATTGGCATATTTAACCAAATGGTTCGATTCATATTTCAAGAAATCGTTCAATACCTCAGAGGCAATGCCCCAACGGGCTAAATCGTACCAACGATGACCTTCCATAGCCAATTCGATACGGCGCTCCCAACGCAATGCCTCAAGTGCTTTCTCCTTAGTTGCGAATTGAGAAGCCGGATATAAACCAATACGATAGTTCGCGGCTGCATTTGCATCTTGTTTTCCATTAATCTTGTCATCTAACACGTAAGTAGAGTTTGCTTCTACCATTGTTGCTGGATCTGCGGCCTTTACATAGCCATTTGCGGCACGGGCCCGTACTTGGTTGATATACTTTTCGGCTTGTTGAGGTTGTCCTAACTCGATCAATGCTTCAGCGTACCATAACAATACATCAGCGTAACGGATCAAATGGAAGTTCTTAGCAGTAGAAAGAGTTTGTGTCGTGTTAGACAAGCTACCCTTATCCGCTTTTCTCGGGATATTTTTCTTGTTCAAGTACAAACCTCCATTGGAAACATCACGTACCCAACCGTCCAACTTATTAGGAATAGTCCAATCCAAGAACGGAGTCTCGAAGCGGCCTGTAGAAACATCCAAACGAGGGTCTGTGTAGACGGTCAAGTCTGTGTGAGGCAAATTGTTATTGTCTAAAGTAGATAACACAGGATCATTGCGATAAGAATTATCCATTTTTGGCAATCCGTTTGCATCAACGATATGAGCGTTGACCATATCATAAGAGGGCTGATAGAATCCCCAGCCTCCTGTGCCTAACGCTCCGTTGAAACCGATATGCCATGCTCCGTTGATAGTAGCTGTTTGCTCTACGGTTCCGGAAACAGCGGCTTGAACATCGAATACGGACTCGCCTGTCCAGTCGCTTACGCCGGCTGTGTAAAGTTCCTCGTATGTATCTGCCAAGCGGAATTTGGTTCCTTTGTTATCCTTACCGTTTGCCATTACGTCTTCTAAGATCGTCTTCACTTCAGCCCAATGGTTGGAAGTTCCGTTCTTTCCATCGTATGGAGAGGATTGGTACATCTTGACTTTGGCCAACATTGCGCCGGCAGCCCATTTGTTTACACGACCTGCCTCAGCCCAAGTGTCAGGTAGGTTATCGTAAGCGAATTGCAAGTCTTCTACGATCTTATCCCAGATGTAGACGTAATTTCCACTCTCATCTACGTTAGAAACTTGTGGGTTCACGTTCTCTTTCATGGCTACGTCATCTACGTAAGGTACGGCTGCTCCAAACAATTTCACGATCTCGAAATGGAAAAAGCCGCGAATGAAACGAGCTTGAGCGATTGTTTCCGTATAGAAATCCTTGCTTTCGCCTGCTGCGGCGGAAAGTTCCTCCTTGGCTAGATCGGCTACCTTGATTACGTTGTTTGCGAAGAATACTCCATTGTAAGTATTCATCCATTTTGATTGTAGATAGCCGTTGTCTGTCGTAAACGTATAAGTCTCCAAGCTTGTGAAATCTGGTTGGTCTTGAAACGTAGATCCTTTGTTGGCATCACCGCCCATTACGTCACCATAAGCATAGTTGGTTAGCGTAGATGCAAAGTAACCGTTGTTTGCATCTGTGGAGTTCAATTTCGCATACATACCCGTTAATAACTGGGTAACACCTTCTTGTGAGATGAAATCCGGTTCTTGCTTATTGGTTACCGGTTTCACGTCCAAGAAATCGGAGCAGGAAGTCATACTTCCCATTGCGGCGGCAACGACTGCCGCATATATAAATAGCTTCTTCATCTTGTTTCAATTTTAAATTAGCAAGTTTTTATTAGAATGTTACGTTTACACCCATGATGAATTGACGTGGCATACCGTAAGAACCGTAGTCGGTACCCATTGTACGGTCATTGGAACGACCGTCTGTATCTGTACGGACCTGAGGATCCAAGCCGGAGTAACCGGTCAACGTGAATACGTTTGAGATCTGACCGTAAATACGGATCTTATCAAATTTGATTTTGTCTAAGATGCTCTTCGGAAGTGTATACCCTAAGGTCAACGTCTGCATACGTAGGAATGAACCATCTTCGATATAACCGGAGTTAGACTCGTTGGCTGCGATCGTGCTCTCGCCGGTAGCGGTCGCCCACATCGGGTAGATACCGTCTGGATTGGTCTCCGGATGCCAAGAGTTGTCGCGGCGATCTTTTGAGTAAGCGGACTGTAAAGATCCATAGTGTGTATAATATTTATACATGGCAAACAGGTCATTACCTACGGAGAAATACATATATGTACTTAGATCGAAGCCTTTCCAGTTAACGCTTAGGTTGAAACCTCCCGTCAAATCCGGATGCGGATTTCCGATGAATGTACGGTCACTGGCGTCGATCTTACCATCGTTGTTTACATCTTTCACCTTAAATTGGCCTACATAATTAGCTGCGTTCAACGTGGAAGCATCGGATGTACCATACGGTAATACCGTGCCACCGGCATCGTTCTTGTAGTTGCGGACTTCTTCCTCACTCTTGTAGATACCATCCAATTGATAACCGTGGAATTCACCAACCGCATGTCCCTTCATCAATACGTTCATGTTGGAGATACGGGTTCCTGTAAAGATTCCGGCTTCAGTACCAATCTCGTCCAGCTTATTCTTGTAATGCGACAAGTTTAGGCCTACAGAGTAGCCTACCTCACCGATCTTGTCGTTCCAAGTAATGTTCAAGTCGACACCCTTGTTTGTCATGTCACCGATATTAATTTTTGGCTTATCTGCTCCACCAGCCAAAGAAGACCAGTTTGCGTCGATCAACATGTCGGAGGTTTTCTTGATGTAATAATCGAAATTAACCGCCAAACGTTGGTCTAAAGCCGTGATGTCGAAACCTGCGTTGAGCATCTTAGAGGTCTCCCACTTTGCCTCTATATCACCAAGGTTGGTTACACCGAAACCTTGGTACACATCCGTATCGGAACCATTGATACTATATAGATAGTTATTGCCTGTACCGTATTGGAAAGCCCAGTTATAAGAGTCTATATTAGAGTTACCCGTCGTACCGTAACCAGCTCGGATCTTTAAGTCATCCAGCCATGTGCGTGTCTTTTCCATGAATTTCTCGTCAGACATACGCCAACCTAGAGAGATTGAGGGGAATGTACCCCAACGATTCTTCTGGGAGAAACGAGAAGATGCGTCGCGACGTACCGTAACAGTAGCCAAATACTTTCCTTGGTAAGCGTAGTCCGCACGGGCGAACATACCGAACATCGTGGATACGGAGTTCTGGTTACCACTATTTCTTAAATCGGAGCTGGCACCATTGTTGATAACCCATGTGTTAGGATCATCTTGGAACGGATAATTTATACGACCGGCTTGGATCCAACGGCCTAAACCTTCACGAAGCGCCTCGGTACCGATCACGGCGTTAATCGCATGATCGTCGTTGATTGTCTTGCTATAAGTGGCGGTGTTTGTCCATTGATAGTCTAGCCAATAGTTCGCTTGTTCGTAGAACTCGTTATTGTTACGTCCCTCTTTATTGGTCATGATAGTACGCTTGTTCATCCAGAAGTCCCATGCGCCACCCAAACGTGCGCTGAATTGAGTGCGGATTTTCAAGTTCTCGCCAAGACTTTCCAAAGGCATGATCTCTGCGTATATAGCGGACTGGGCACGTAAAAAACGGCGGCGATTGTCCTTCCCATAATCAACAGCCATAGGTGCGCTCTCCGCACGTCCTCCTTCGGAGTTCTGGGAACCGGAATAGTCGCCTCCGACTGTATGGATAGGTACCCACGGTTGGATGGAGAATGTCTTACCGAATGTGTTATCATCACCTTGACGGCCACGCTCACCCGAGTTTTCGATCACGGCGATGTTTGTGTTTTGTCCGATATTGAACCATTTGTTCACGAAGAAGTTGGTATTCGCACGCAAAGAATAACGGCGGAACCAAGACTCCTTGATCGTGCCCTCGCGGTTCATATAACCTAGACCTACTGAATAAGTAGCCTTCTCACCACCACCCGTGATAGATATCTGGTGATCTTGTACTTTACCGGTTTGAACAACTTCGTCGTACCAGTTTGTGCCCGCTTTGGCCTCAGCCTCCGAGTATCCGTCTTCCAGCATTTGGTAGTAAGCAGAACGTGACCAAGTGTCTTCTCCATTATCTTTATAAGAAGCCTCCCAAGCTGCAATACTACCGTATTGAGATATGATCTGGTCTTTACTCAAGCCGGCGGGCTTGATGGCGTAAGGCATTGTCAAATGGCCTAGGCCGTCTTTGCCGATAGAACCAAATTGAGCGTGATTCACCGTCTGACCTCCCCGATAGTTGAATAAATTGCGCTGTCCTTCCTCTTGGAATTCCATTGCTTCCCAAGCATTCAGCAGGCCATAACCATCGTTTGCCATTTTAGCCACACCGAAATAACCGTTATAAGATACTTGTACACGGTCATTCTTTTTACCTTGCTTGGTCGTGATAACGATAACACCATTTGCGCCTTTTGCACCATAAATAGCGGAAGCTGCGGCATCTTTCAAGATCTGCATGGATTCGATATCATTTGCGTTCACCGCATCAATATCCACACCTTGTACACCATCGACAATGATCAACGGGTCGGAACCGTTTACGGAACCTACACCACGAATACGAATCGTTGTCTCGCCTAACGGACCACCACCAGCTTGTACAAATACACCGGCAGCCTTACCTTGCAAGGCTTCGGCGAAATTGGATACAGGAGTCTCTTTTAACTCATCTGTCGCGACCACAGCCACAGATCCGGTAATATCCTTCTTAGCCTGTGTGCTATAACCCGTAACAACGACTTCATCCAATGCCTGTGAATCTTCAACCAACGTAATCTTGATGTTGGTTTGATTACCTTTCAAAATGACTTCTTGGGGAACGTATCCGATATACGATACTACTAGAACTGCGTTTGCGGGCACATTGTCGATAATAGCTCGCCCGTCCATATCGGAGATGTTTCCGATAGTAGTCCCTTTTATGACTACGTTAGCTCCAACGATAGGACCAGATTTATCCACGATGTGGCAGTTAACCTGTCGTCCATCTTGCTGGACACTCATAAATCCCGTACTAGGTGTAGGATACAGATGATCCGTTTCTGTTGCGAAGGCCGTTCCGGCTCCGTACAGAAGAAAAGAAGCTCCTAAGACTAATGGCTTCCATGATACAACATTTCTCATACAAAATTAGAATTTAAGGTATAATAAAATAAAAAACACAAACTTTTAACAAAATGAATTCACTACTCTGCCATACCTCTAGGGTATGTTACATCTGTTTACATCTCAAAATAGGCAAACATCACTCTCTTCTTCTCAACTTCATTTGTGTAGCTTCTTCATTCTCATGTCTTTAATGATAAAAGCCGCTTCTTGCTTTCTTTCATAATACTAAAAAAACGACTAGTCTAAACGATCGTTTCTATTAGTCGTTTGTAAAGGTCTGTTTTTTTTTCGACACGTGCAACTTTTTGTTGATTTTTTTTTATTTTATCCCATTGCTAATGGGAGAGATAACCCTTCATCGATCTAAAAAAAGCTTTTCTTTTTCAAATCATCATTTCCTCTTTTCAAAAACGCAAGATTTAAACGATCGTTTAGACTAGTCGTTTATGAAAAAACATTTAGACCATAAGTATTCAGAAATTTACTGAAATCTAGAATGTTGTTGTATATGGAAAGATCATTTTGCTGTTAGATTGTGTTTTTTATTG
>OLIL01000083.1_pt1 | contig 99482 bp, 73 predicted proteins | sample 1609701 | NCBI WGS metagenome assembly OLIL01 (sample SAMEA4350146, study PRJEB24818) | metagenome | biome: human; feature: gut; material: faeces | place: Denmark | collected 2013-09
TCCTTCAACCTGTTTTCCATTGTCGGTACATGGGAAAGCGTTAATCTGAATCCTACGGTTATTATCTATCGGAACGATAAAGAGTATCTTCTTTCTATTATATATGTATCGGAAACTACCAAACAGGCTTCACCCGCTACTTATGAGATACAGCAAGATGGTAGCCAGTATTTTATTACCATTGCATCCAAACGGCTCTATGTAGATTATGATCCGGCAAAAGATGTACTTAACATTTCATCGCTGGGTGACTATCTGCGTAACTAACCAGCTATCTAGCCATCTTGAAATCAATATTTCAATAAAACAATCTTTCAATCATGGAATTAATCAATAAAGATACACCGCAAGTAAAAGAATTTATTTCTTCGCTCGATTCGATGCTGAACGGCATTGAATCGATTGTCAAGCATTACAAACCCCACCTGAACGGGGAACGCTTTCTTTCTAATAATGAAGTTTCCAAGAAACTGAATGTCAGTTTGCGAACCCTGCAAGAGTGGCGAGATACAGGGCTAATTCCCTTTATCCAGATAAAAGGTAAAATCATCTATCGCCAGAGCGATATTGATAAGCTGCTCCAAAAGCACTACTTTGAAAGCTGGAAAGAATAACTATCTAAAAGAGTATGATTTCCACTATCTTAAAAGGAAAGCTCTTTTATTAAGGTGGAAATTATACCTTTGCATCCCAAACAGTTGAAATTATGAAGTTTGTAATAGAATCCGGTACGACTGCCGACATTGACGAATTAGAAAAGTTATATGATGATCTGAATGATTATCTATCAGCTACCACCAATTATCCCGGATGGATAAAAGGCATTTATCCTATTCGTAAAGATGCGGTTGCTGGCATAGAAAATAATACTCTTTTTGTTGTCAGGCATGATGGAAAGATAGCTGGCTCTATTATCTTAGACCATCATCCCGATGAAGCCTATAACAATGTAAGGTGGAAAATTGAAGCTGACTATAGCCGTATTTTTGTGATACGCACTTTTGTAGTGCATCCCTCATTCTTGAAAATGGGTATTGGTCGTGCTTTGATGAACTATTCGTTTGAATTAGCTCAACAATCAGGCATAAAATCCATTCGTTTGGATGTGTATGAAAATAATCTTCCGGCAATCTCCCTCTATGAGAAATGCGGTTTTGAATACATTGATACCGTAGATTTAGGTTTTGGCAACTACGGGCTGGATTGGTTCAAACTGTATGAAAAACTTGTTTAAACGCTATTCAAGTGGAAAATATTTCCCTCATTGCCAGCCCCAAAAATATTGTTTCTCGGAATTTAATTTGAATCATTGACTTTTCCAGTGAAGTATTTAGTCTGTGCAAGTCTTTAGATAAAAATACGCTCGAAATGCAATGAGAGGAAGATTTTTATCTAAACCGAAGGCTCGGACTTGAACAGGCTAAATACGGAACTTTCCTTTGTCAATGCTTCATATTGAATTCTGGAAAGCTTACTTTAAAAGAAAAGGATTGAGAAAATGAAATTCATTTTTCCCAATCCTTTTTCTATTATTGGCTATTACCTTTATTATATAGCCAACTCTGATAAACAGCTATTTACTTTCTGCATATCCTTTAGAATATTCTGATCCAGTACCCGTGCATAGTGTTTTGTTACACTAGTATCGGCATGACCTAACATCTTGGCAACATTCTCCATACTCACACCATTCGCAAGGCATATAGAGGTGGCATAAGTATAAACGAAAAAGGTAATTAATAGCAATCAGACGTAAATGTCAGATTATCAAATCCATATGTCGCTTGTAGTCTTTAGTTGTCTATCATTGAAAAAGCAGGAAAGAGCATTTCTAAGTAGTAGTTCCGTTGCTTATCCGTTACCCTTTTTAGAGGTAGTCAACAAGCAGAAAAACAATGAATTAAAACGGAACTCTATTCATAGAATCATTTTTCTCTTTTCGCTGTCCTCATAAGACCATTAAACGGTCTGTTTGACAGCAACTTGCATCATTTCAAATAACTCTGTTACAAGTAACTTTATCAACTTAAAAAACAGAGATATGAAAGCAGACTTAAAAGTACATTTTTACTTAAGAAAGACCGATGAAAAGAAAAACGGTGAGTGCCCCGTTATTGGGAAAATTACTATTGGCAGAGATGTGGCACAGTTTAGTGCAAAGATTACCGCTAAAGCATCACTTTGGGATATTGTTTCAGGTAGAGTAAAGGGTAAGAGCAAACACGCTACCGAAGTAAACAGTACACTTGATAAAATGGCTGTGTCAATTAGTGCTACTTACCGAAAACTACAGGAGAATAGAACCAGCGTAACCGCTACCAATTTGAAAAATACTTTTCAAGGTATCGCATCCGAACAGGAAACACTAATCAAGTTCTTCACGCATCATAATGAAGAATTTAGGAAGCGAGTTGGGGTAAATCGTGAATTATCCACTTACCAACAACATGAAATCTCCTTGCAGCACCTCAAACGGTTTATGACACTGAAATACAAATTATCAGATATACCGTTTACCCAACTTGATTATTCTTTCATAGAGAAATATGACTATTATTTGCGGATAGAACTACACAGAAAACCTAATACTATCTTAGGTATAACAGCCCATTTGCGTAAGATGATAAAATACGCCATTGGAGAAGGTATCATAACCCAAGATCCATTTGAAGGGTATTCTCCCGAAAAACCAAAACTTACGCAAAAATATCTAACTCGTGATGAATTAAACAAGATAATAAACACCCCGTTAGATCACCCGTGCAGGTATCTAACCCGTGATATGTTTTTGTTTTCAGTTTTTACAGGTCTAGCGTACAGGGACATTTGTAATCTTACAGAGAAAAATATAGTAAGAGCTTCGGACGATATTCTGTGGATAGAAACTACTCGACAAAAAACAGGAACACCATGTCAAATTCCCCTAATGGAAATCCCGCTGCAAATTATTGAGAAATACAAAGGATTAGCCCCTGATAGTAAATTATTACCCATGCTTAGTTGTGGCAGATTAAATAAGAATCTAAAAATTATTGCTGAAATATGCGACATAAAACGTAAACTAATTTTTCATGCCGGACGACATACTTTCTCGACTGAAATTTGCCTCTCGCAAGGAGTACCAATAGAAACAGTCAGCCGTATGTTAGGGCATCGTGATTTACGTTCAACACAGGTCTATGCAAAAATCAACAACAATAAAATATCGGAAGATACCGACAAACTGGAGAAACGGATAAAAGGTAAATTCAGATTGACAGGTATAGAACAATAAAAACATCATTAATACAATTATCATTATGGAAATAAAGACATCAATCAAACGAAGCACGTTTACTATATTATTTTATCTCAATACTTCAAAACCCCGTAAAGATGGAACTTGTCCGATTGTCGGACGTATCACGATAGACGCTAAATCCGTACAATTCAGTACTAAGATAAATCTTTCTCCCTCTGATTGGGACACAAAGAAAGGACGAGCGAAAAAAGAAAGAAAGGAACTTGTACAGATAAATAAGACACTTGACCGTTTGGAAGAACAAGTAAAAACGCATTATTCCAAAATTGTAGAAATAGAAGGATATGTAACAGCCGAAAGGGTAAAAAATGCCTTATACGACATAGGAGCTAAAGCAACGAACTTGTTACAACTCTTTCAGGAACATAACGAGGAATTTGAAAAACGTGTCGGTGTAAACCGTGTTTATTCGACCTATTACCTCTATTTATCTGTATATAAACATCTTTCTAATTTTATTCTATCTCGCTATCAAACAGAAGATTTACCTTTAATCAGTCTAAATCACAAGTTCATCAATGATTATGACTTTTATCTAAGAGTTGAAAGAAAAATGTCAGCACATACAGTCTTGAATCATATTATTATTTTGAAGAAAATAATAAGGCGATCTATTAATCAGGGTACTCTAAAGCGTAATCCGTTTATCAATTTTATAGCGGAAACACCACAAAGGTTGCACAGACATTTGACGGAAGATGAGTTTCAAAAGATACTCACCACTCCTATAGCATCCTATAGATATAGTCGCACAAGAGATTGGTTCGTTTTTTCAGTGTTTACAGGTGTATCCTATGTGGATATGTGCGCTTTATCTATCAATAACTTAATAGAGGAACAAGACGGTAGTACATGGATAAAAATCTCCCGTCAGAAAACAGGTACAGTATGCAGCATTAAACTGTTGAGTATTCCTTTACAGATTATAAAAAAGTATGAGAAAGAACGAAAAAGTAATAAAGTATTCAATATGATTAACCGTCCCAGCCTTGCCGTAAACATGAAAGGACTTGCTAAAATATGCGGAATCGAGCGAGATTTAACCTACCACATGAGCCGTCATACTTACGGAACTCTGATAGGAGTTTCGCAAGGTGTACCGATAGAAACCATTTGCAAATTGATGGGACATAAGTCTATTCAAACAACACAGATTTACGCAAAAATCACTAATCAGAAAGTAAATGAGGATATGAAACAGTTATTTACCAAAGTAAGTGGTAAGTACCAAGTTGCTGAAAGTGATATTACTTCCGAAGTAGCACACAAGAAATTTCCTCACTGGAAGAAAATTAATGAAATATTTCCAGAGAACAAAGAGGAATAGTTTGATCGTCTTTTCCAAAGCAGACTAAAACATTAACAAAGGTAAGCTCCGCATCCAGTCCGTTCAAGTCCAAGCCCTAAAGTCTTAAGCTAAAAATCTCCACACCTGCGCTACGCTTCGGGTAGTATTTTTAGCTTAAGACTTGCACAGACTGGATGCTACACTGATAGAGTTAATGTTATTAATCCGTTTCGGAAAAAATGTATGTAGTATGTAGTTGGAATCAAATGGCATTTGTCAGATATATGGTATCTTTCGTTCTTAATTCAATTATTCTTTCTAAAAACAGAGGGTTGCTTTTCAAAATGCTTTTTGAAAAACTTATTAAAAGCACTTTGAGTTTCAAAACCTAACAAAAAAGAAATTTCAACCAATGATATATTCTCTTTAAGGTATTTGGTTGCCAATTCTTTTCTCACATCATCAAGAATTGTTTGATATGAAGTATTTTCAGATAATAACTTTCGTTGAAGAGTACGATCACTCATATTCAAATCACGAGCAGTACTTTTCAAACTGAGGTTTATTCCTGGAACGGTTTGAAGTATATACCTACGGACAACAGATGAAACTGATTGCTGCTGTTCTTTTTCAAGTAGCCCAGAAATCAACTGCTCGGCTATAAACAGCATTTCGGGATTTGCATTGGTAATATGAGTTTCAAGTATCTCTTTATCAAAAATCATCATAAACGGCTTATCGAACCTTACCGGACATTGCATCAGAGTTTCCAGTAAATCAGGTGTAGTTTCTTGCTTGTATGGGGAATGTACCGATACAGGAGTAATATGTTTCCCGGTCAAAGCATAGATAAGTTGAAGTATGATACCATATTGAGACTCGTAAACATGCCTTGTTGCGATTGGATAATTTTCTGAAAATTTGTCTGCAACTTGCATTGAATGATAAAAATATTGTTCATCAGAATGGTTACTAAACAAACATATCGTATTGACAGCAGGAGCATAAAGAGGTGATTTTTGAAATACATCTTTCAAAGTACGGCAGTTCTGATATAGATTGAGTATTACTCCCATTACAGACACGGGAAAGTTAAATCCCATTTTAAGTCCTATTCGTATGTTAGGTCTTTGACTTGCCATATATTCAAGAGATTGCCCTACTATGCTGCTGTCAATCTTATTTGTCGCTTTCTCAAATAATGAACTATCAATACCTAATATACTAAATACCTCTGCTTCGTCCATTTCAAGCAAACTTACCTGTCGTAGTATAATATTAAATGTCCCTGCTGTTATATACATTATTCAAATATTGGCGTGATTGGACAAATCTATGGCTTAAATTTCAATTCTCCAAATACCAAGCAAAGTAACTTTGCAAATAAATTGTAAAACAATAAAATCAAAGATTATGAATGAATTAAAACTAATTGTAAGCCTGTTCCCTATTATTTTTATGCTCCACGAATTTGAAGAGATTATAGGTTTCAAACATTGGGTTACTAAAGACGGGGCATGGATTGCGAAAAAGTACCCCAAAGTAGCTAAACAAATTTCTTTTTATGAGAGATTGTCAGTTCCGGCATTTGCATTAGCAGTGTTGGAAGAATTTATAATTATAGGCATTGTAACCGTTTGGGCTTTAACATTACAATGGTATAATGTGTGGATTGCTGTCTTTTCAGGATTTTCACTTCACATTTTAATCCACATAGGTCAATGGATGATAGTTAGAAAATATATCCCTATTATTATTACATCTTTGCTCTCAATACCGTATATTATCTGGGGTATCAATAGTATCGTTCGTTCATTTGCCGTTATTGAGATTGTGACATGTTTTATTGCAGGGGTATTTGTTGCTGTTTTAAATCTATTTTTTGCTCATAAATTAGCATCTAAATTTGATAGATATATGAAAAATAATTTGTGAATGAACAAATTCATCTTAAATAATAGTTACAATGAATCAGTTATCCGAACAGAGATTTTTCCGACTATTGTCGGAATACTCGCAGAAAGAATTTGCCGTAAACGATTTAACGGCTGCATTACAGGAACTTGCTAACCATTTGGCAAGCATTGCTATAAGTGAACAAGATTGCGCAGTATTATTACGCTACTTCTCTTTTGGACTAAACAGGCTCAAATCGCATCGTGTGCAATTTGAGCAGGGGGAAAAATACTTTGCTATTGCTAATTGATGAAGCAATAGGACTTGTAAATACAGAAATCCGCATACTCAATATGCGAATTAAATATCCAGTTCAGTTCCAAAACCGGAAGGATAAATTTCCACTCTCACCGCTTCATCTTACAGATGAAACCTATCTTATAGAAATCATGGAACTGGTTAGCGGAATCTTCTTATCTGAAAGAGTTGTAACCTACAATGGAACAAAATCACCACTTACAGAAATCGGAAGAGCGTTTGAACACCTCTTTAATATCAAATTAGGAGATATTCATAAAAAGCATGAGAATGTAATTTGCCGGAAAGCCAACAAACGCACCGAGTTTTTGGATATACTTCGGAAAGCCATTACCGAAGAAAGTGAAAAGAAAGGCTATCTGTAAATCAATTATTTACCAACTATTCTTAGGGGTGTAGTATATCTACTCCCCTAACTTATTTACACCCATTTGCCGAACTTTGCTTCATCAATCGATTGAAAACAATAATATTAAACTTAAAAACGAAGCAAAATGTATATAGACAACGAAAATTTCGATAAGTGGATGGAAAGGCTCTCGAAGAAACTTGGGGAGATAGGTCAAAACCTGCAATCTCTTATCAATACCGATAAAGTGCTGGATGAAAACGACCGACTATTAGACAATCAGGATTTAGCTTTCCTGCTGAAAGTATCTTTCCGAACCTTGCAGCGTTATCGGGCAAGTGGTAAGCTCCCTTACTTCACGATAAGTCATAAGACCTATTATCGTTCGGCTGACATTCGGGCATTTGTTCAGGAAAATGCTGATAGCAAGACCTATGAACGGTTCAAAAAGGAAAATCAACTTGATAAGCAAACCGAAGCAAAACAAGGTGGGTAATATTACTGCCTGACGAAGTGTCACCATTCCCTATTTAGCAGAAATCGCCTTGCCTTGTGGCTCGGCTCATTTCGCTAAATGAAGCAAGAGGGAACTGGACAAGTCCTGTTCTTCCCTCTTGCCCTGCGGGGCAAAGCCTTCGGCTTTAGCGTGTTATGAAAACACGCTGTAATGACACCTGTAATAAGCATTTTCTTTGAAATGCTTATTGTCAGGTATTTATCTATTCATATTTCTATAAAAAAGTAATTACCATGCCAAACAGCAATCGAAAAATGATATTCACCACCATTTCCGTAGACAAGGAAACGGCAACTTTGGTAGAGAAGATATGCAAACGCTATTCGCTGAAAAAGAGCGAAGTTGTAAAGTTGGCATTTGTCTATATTGATAAAGCACACATCAATCCATCCGAAGCCCCCGAATCCGTAAAATCGGAACTGGCGAAGATAAACAAACGGCAGGACGATATTATCCGCTTCATCCGACACTACGAGGAAGAGCAACTAAATCCCATGATACGAACCGCCAATTCTATTGCAGTTCGCTTTGATACCATTGGTAAGACTTTGAAAACGCTTATCCTCTCACAGATGGAAACCAGTAGGGAGAAGCAAACAGCCGTATTGCAAAAAGTAAGTGAGCAGTTTAGTAAGCACGCTGATGTTATCAACCAGCAGGGAAAGCAACTAACTGCGTTATATCAGATACATCAACGGGATTATAAGAAATTACTCCAACTGATACAACTCTATTCGGAGTTATCCACTTGCGGAGTAATGGATAGCAAACGAAAAGAGAGCCTAAAGGCAGAAATTACCGATCTGATAAACACTTAGAGCCATGCACATAGATTTTGCCCCATCATCAAAAGGAACATACAACAATGCAGGGAGCAGTCGGCAATTAGCCAATTATTGCGAGCATGAAGACTTGGAACGGATGGAAAAGGGTATCTATACCGATGGCTTTTTCAACTTAACGGATGATGACATCTACAAATCAAAGGTGATTAAGGATATAGATAGTAATATCGGGCAACTGCTAAAAACAGATGCTAAGTTTTTTGCTATCCACGTCAGCCCATCGGAAAGCGAGCTTCGGGCAATGGGTAACACCGAACAGGAAAAAGCCGAAGCCATGAAGCGGTATATTCGGGAAGTCTTTATTCCTGAATATGCCAAGAACTTCAACAAAGGACTATCCGAAGCGGATATAAAGTTTTACGGAAAGATACATTTTGACCGTAGTCGTTCCAACAACGAACTAAATATGCACTGCCATTTGATTGTCAGCCGTAAAGACCAATCGAATAAGAAAAAGCTATCACCGCTTACCAACCACAAGAACACCCAAAAAGGGACGGTAACGGGTGGTTTTGACCGTGTGAATCTGTTCCAACAGGCAGAACAGGGCTTTGATAAACTGTTCAAATACAATCGCCAACCAACAGAATCATTTGAGTATGCCAATACCATGAAGAACGGCAATATCTCTGAACAGCTTGAATTACAGGAACAAATCTTTACTGGCGAAAATAAAAAAGAAGTATTCCAACCCAGTGAAAAAGAAAACATGATTTCTTGCAATATTGATAGCAAACAGGATAATAAACACGCTTACAATCAACAGAATAATAGTAGCGGTGATTCTCTGTTATCTATCTTTTCATTGGGAGATGGTAACAATTACGATGCTACACAGGCAAGAGATTTACAGGCGCAGAAGCGCAAGAAGAAAAAGAAGAAAGGGATAAGACGATGATTGAATACGAGGAACTAAGAGCCGATATAGACCGCTACCTGATGGAGCGTTTCAAGTATCGCAAATCGCTGGTTCGCCTGACGGTGGATTACATTATTACCACCCGTAGAAATAGCCGAGTAGATTTGTATTTGCGTATCAGAAAGGTAGAAAGCCGATTTCCACCTGATTGCCTAATTATTGCCCGATTGGGTTTCAGTAAAGAACGAGCAGGGCACGGAACGCACTTTATCCGATTCTTGACCGAAGTAGCCCGAAAGTATAGTTTTAATCATATCGGCATCGAATGCGCCAATGACAAAAGCAGTGCATTCGCCAAGAAGTTAGGCTTTTACTCCATAGATGGCGAGAACTTCGCCATATCTGTAACCAATATAATCTCTTATTTTTCAATGGAATAATCTTAATTAATCCTTTATTTCTCTGAACACAAAGGTATATTCCAAGAATCAAACGGCAACACCAAGCCCTACGGGTTTTGATAAATTTCTTCCTTTTTCGTCCCGAAAAAGAGTAAATTTATCAAAAGTGCTGCCTTATTTATTCTTTCCATATATGTAATGCTTATCAGAGAAAAAAAAGAAAAAATATGTTGTTGGGGTGAGGTGGTGCAGCCAATAACAGCCAGTTCAGCCCACTGCATACACAGTTGTCAAAACCAGTTGTTTTTATCTCTTTCTTTGCTGCAAATCATTGCAATGACTGAAGTTTATAACAATTAAAAACAACATCAATATGGAAATTGTAGCCATCGAAAAACGAACCTTTGAACAGATGATGCAGAGGTTTGAGGATTTTGCCAAGCAGATAAAAACGCTTTGCGGACAGAACCGAAATTCCGAAAACTGGTTAGGCAACAAACAAGTTTGCGAACTGCTGAGAATCTCTCCTTGTACCCTACAAGCCTTTCGATACAATGATGTTTTATCCTATTCTCAAATCAGTCGGAAGTATTATTACAAGGCTTTCGACATCCAATAGTTTATTAATCAGCAACAAATCAAAAAAATAGTAGCTATGGAAAGAGAACTTTTTGATTTGGATATATTGGACGCAATTAGGAGAGTATAAACCTGAATCCTACTATAGTAATTTATCGAAACGACAAGAGTTACCAGCTATGCATCATATAAATGAACGAAACTACCAAACAAGCGAGCCCATCAATTTCTGGGTTTCAGGAGGACGAGAACGGATATTTTGTGTACCTCAATGGCAAATAGACTTCAATAACCTACTGACAAAGGTTGGATATGCTAACTATTTCCGCAATAGGCGATTATATGAGAAACTAACAATCAATGAATCATGGCTATACTTGACAATAAATCTCTGCAAATCGGCTTGTTCTTTTATATATTTCGATCAAACGAAATATTCAATAGCAAATACAAGTGATAATTTATTATCACTCCATATAAAAATCTGTAATTATAGATATAAGTGGGGCTATCGGACCTTTTGTATCACAAAAATTATTCTTAAAATGCTCCAATCTATCCTCGTCTATATGCTCATTTTTTAAACCATTTTCACTATAATATCTATAAATTCTTAAAAGAACTTGTAGTGGATATGCAATATAACAATGTTGCGGATCAAATGTATATATATGTCTAGAATCGTTTATATATGTTCCAATCCATTTTCGTATATCTTTTTTGTATTGAAATAGATCTATTGGTGGATTGGGATCAGTTTGAGGATTTAATGTATAATTTATATGATTTCTTGAAGCATTAAACCAATCAATTGGTGATTTTCCATCAATATTATTAGCCAACAATATATCAGATCTAAAATAGGTTTTAAATTGTTCTAATACAACATCATGGGAGTTTCCATTTAACTTATGAAAAATTTCAGCAGGTTGAATTTTTATACCATATGGTTTTTTATTATTATATACTATTGCGTAATCATTGACTCCGTTAAAAGCTCGAGCAAAAAAGAATAAGCTATAGTATGATTGTATAAATGCCCAAGAATAATTATATTTATTTAGCGAATTAATTGATGCACACAAACTAATCAGACCATTTGTTATAAATCCGTTAATGTCAGATTTTAACAAATTGCGCATAAGCATAAGATCTGCTTGCGCAACATGATAGTTTGTTAAGTCCGCAAGATAACCTTTTGTTTCAAAAAAATGAGCAAGTTTTAGTGCCATAACTTATATCTCAAAATCGTCCTCGCTTGTATCTTCCATTTGAAGATAAGTTAGTAATCTGTTTTTTATAGTAATAATAGCTGACTCTCCTGATAGCCCTTTTACTTCTGTTTGTTTCAATAGTTTGTCTTTAGGAATTATAATCAACTCTTTTAAATACTCTTCTTTAAATTTTTTATTTGCAAAACAGATAGGTAATATTTTATTAACGAATACATCTATTGAAGCAGTAAATCCAGCTGCAAATAGGAAAGGATTTTGTAATGAATCCCAAAGTTCTCCATAATAAGATTGAATAGCATTAAAATAATTCTTGAGAACCGAGGCTTGTGTTTCTAATGTTGTTATTGAATATTTCGAGAATTCTCCATCACTTTTGACTAAGACTTTCAGACTGTTCACAAATGTAGATAGTTGAATTCCACCTTTAAATTTTCTTGAGCCAGGAAATTTGATGTAACCTTGATAAGGAGATGTATCTTCTGTATTCAATATTTTAGCAATATCTGTCCCTCTTTCAATACTAAAATCTTTTGCTGAAATATCCATCAGCCCGTATAAATCATAAATTAAGCTTTTAGGCACTGACTTCTGTTCTGTATTGATACTTACAAATATCTCGGCACAACTTTCTGTCGTTAAGTTATTAGCTAAAACTGTAGGAATACACATATTGTGAATAGCTTTATCAACTTTGATAGCCTCTTTTAATCCTTCTATTCTGTGCTGTCCATCTATGACTTGCGCTATTCTAGGTGATTTTTCAAGAGTTAGAGTTTGAGACTTTTCATTATATGAAATTTTTTCTGATCCAATAATGTTGAGTATTATATTTGTTGGAAAAAAACCATTATTTAAAAGAAAATCTTTAATGCCTGAGATTCTAGACTTATTTAAGATTCTCTGTACAGCTCCCTTCTCTTCATCTATTCCTCTTCTTGCAACGTATGAAATTTCAGCTAAAACATCAGCTGTCATTAAACATAAATAGAATTTATTACCTTTATGCTCAAACTCAAAAGCTTTAATGTCTATATTCATATGTAAATGTTTTAACAAGTTACTATTCCTATGTATTACAAATATAAAAATAAAAAATCAAATTATGAATATTTTCTTGCCTTTTTATCATTTTGCCAATAGTTTTATTCAAAATGATCGGTACTTCTGCGCTGTAAATTAGCTATTCATCATATTTGCATGGCAAAAAGTTGTGTAAGTTTGATAAATAATGGCTGATATTAGTAACACAGCTGATCTTGCATCCGAGAATAGTTGAAGATACAATCTATTAAGGTTTAATATTTTAAATAGATATTTAGTCCAATAGAAATGGATTTATTTTGATTCTATTAGATTAATCCTTACCTTTGCTGTTGGTTATTAGAATGATGCAATCTTAAGAATATTGAAGTAGATAGCACGTTGCTAAAACATTACCCTTTTTTAAATTATAGATAGTAATATACTGTTTATCAGATAGATAATTTATGAATATACAGTAGTGGCATAGCTGTGCCTTGCTGAATGCGTAGATAGATTTTTCTGCAACCCGCATACATCTGCAATCTCTTTCAAATAACTGTTCATGCGTTGATTGCTCAATACTGGCAAAAGTTTTCCGGTACATTCTGCCACATTTTTATACTTTTCAAGTATAGATTCTGCCACTGGCAACACAGGAATATTACACATGATTTTTGTCTTTTGACGATTCTTCCTTATCCAAAGTTCCCCTTTATTGTCTCTCACCAAGTGTTCAGGTGCTAATTCTTTCACATCGCTGAACGCTAAACCTGTAAAAATGCAGAATACAAAAACATCCCGTACCTGTTCTACTCGCTTAATCGTGAACTCTTTGGCAAGAATGATTTTAATCTCGTCCATCGTTAGAAATTCAGGATCAGTTTCTTCCAGTTTGAAACGATAGTAAGCAAACGGATCTTTTTTAATCCAGTCGTTTTCCAAAGCAATACGGATAATCTTTTTCAGGTTCTTCAATCGGGTGATAGCGGAGTTCTGCGCACAGCCTTTCTCGATTTTCAGAAAAGCATCGAACTTAGAAATGAAGTTGGCTTCCAAGTTGTTCAGAGCAATATCCGATAGCTGGTATTCTTTCTTAATGAATTCTTCCAAATATCGGGTAGTGGTTTCATACCGTTGAACAGTCTTGCTTACAAAGTCTTTGCCGATCAGCTTACGGCTTTGTTCGTTATGTTCCCTGAATACTTGCAATAACGTTTTGCTATCTTCGTCCACCCCATAATATAGTTTTCTCATAAGATCGACTGTAATAGTTTTACCTGCGGATTCCAGTTCTCTATAAATTTGGTGAATGCGAGAGCGTGTGATTTCCAAGTAGTGGTTCAGTTCCACCGACATACGGTCTTTTCCTTTGGAGTTTTCTTTTGCCTGATTCCATAGATTTACAGGACAACTTCTTTTTACTAAAACATCTACCATACAGCCGTTTACAGTGATTCTCATGCATACGGGTGCTTCTCCATTCTTTAATAATCTGGCTTTCTTGATAAAGAATAGCACATTGAAGGTTTTTCTAGCCATTTTTACATCGTTTTTAGAGTTACAAAACTATGTATTCTCTTCCAAAGTAGTGCTACGCAAAATACTATGAATCAGTGAGAAAGATGCTAAATCGTGGGACTTTTTTCATCCTGATTTATGTACCACGATTTGCACACCAACAATATGCTTGAAACGGCTATTTTCTGCTACCTGATAGAAAAAAAGAAATCCCTGATAATGTCTGATTATCAGGGATTTGCTTGATTCTTCTTGTTGTTTCAGTGATCCGCCTGGGGCTCGAACCCAGGACCCCAACATTAAAAGTGTTGTGCTCTACCAGCTGAGCTAGCGAATCATCCTGTGCGTTACTTCTGTAATGCGGGTGCAAAGGTAGGAGTATTTTTTTAATATGCAATAGGCATGGCTATTTTTTTGCGATTAAATCTGAATTTATTTTCTCTCGCTTAGGTTGATGAGCAAGGTTTCCGGGATCTAACTCATTATCTTCGTGCAAGATAAAGCGTTTATAGTAGGATAAGCACAATGTTGTCAATGGGAGGGCTATTATTAAGCCTATAAAACCTAGGATCGTTCCCCAGATGGATAATGAGAGTAAGATGATGGCGGGATTCAGTCCCATAGCCTTACCCATTATGCGAGGGGTAAGATATAAATCTTGTATACATTGTACGATACCCAAGACTAAAATAGCCATACCAAAGATCAACCAGAAGTTCTCTCCAGTCTCGGCCGAACGCAATAAGCTCAATAGAATCATCGGGATAATACCGATCGCCTGCATATAGGGAATTAAGTTCAGCACGCCGATAAACAGGCCCAGCGTGACCGCCAACGGGAAATTAATGATCTTAAAACCGATCGCAAGGAGAACCCCTACAGAAAGAGCTATCAACGATTGTCCGCGGAAATAACGGTTCATGCTGTATTCCACATCCTCAGCCAAACCTTGCAGGAACGGACGGTAACGCTCCGGTATCAAATCGATCCAACCATTCGCGATCTTCTCATAATCCAAAAGGATGAAAATAAAGTAAAGCAAGATCACGAACACGATCGTGATACTGAAAAGGATTGAGAAAGTGTTCGATAAGATAGACCATAACTGGGGCGCAATTTGCTTCACCGCTTTCAACAAATTCTCCTTACTCAATAACTCCATGATCTGGGCGAAGTTCACATTACTTTCCAGATATTCCATCCATGAATGCGGGATCAAAGGGACATGACCTTCACCGGGATCATGTGTGCGGATCAGTTCTAGCGTTTTATCCGCCTCAGCCGCAATGGAAGGAATGACCATGACTACCAGCAACGTTATCAATAGCCCTAAAGTCACCAATACCGCCATAATCGATAAGATGCGGCTCTTAAAACATAATTTATATTGGAAGAACTTTACGAACGGTTGCATCATATAAGCCAGTAACCAAGCGATCAGGAAAGGTAACAAAGCGTTTCGTAATAAGGCTATCAAATAAATAATTCCTGAGATGACCAGTATACCGAACACTATGCGTATTACACGGTCAAACGTAAAAGGCTTGTCAAACAGTGGATTCATATTATTTTCATATCTTTGCTTGCGACAAAGATAGAATAAAGTAGAATATATAAACATCATGATACGTAAAATATCCTTTTTCTTCCTCATTTCTTGCTTATACCTTTCAGTGGGGGCACAGACTCCACAACCTATCAAGCAATTCCTGCGCAAGCCTTATATGGAAGGAGCTTCATTTTCCTTGATCGTGAAAGAGGTTAACAGTGGCGAGACGGTATTCGCTTACGATACAATCCGGCAGCTGACCCCAGCCTCGGTCATGAAAACGGTTACGACCGCTACCGCATTGGAGATACTGGGCGAGGATTATCGCTTTCCCACGACATTAGAATACGACGGCTCCATCGAGAACGGCTTGTTAAAAGGCAATTTATATATCAAGGGAAGCGGAGATCCTAGCCTTGGCTCAGCGCATTTCGCCCCGGATCATAAGCGGTTTCTACAGGAATGGATCTCCGCCTTGAAAAAGGTGGGTATCCATAAAATACAAGGAGCCGTAATCGCTGATGAAAGTATATTCGACACGGAAGGCACTTCCCTTAAATGGGTTGGCGAAGATATGGGTAGTTATTATGGTGCCGGAAGCTATGGGATTTGCGTATTCGACAATCTTTATAAATTAGGGTTGCAAACCGAAGCTCCCGGAACCCGCCCGAAGTTGAAAGGAACCGAACCGGAATTATCCGGCATCCATTTCCATAATTACTTAACGGCCCAACAAGTATCTTCGGATAGTTCTTTTATCGTAGGGGCGCCATTCGCCACGGATCGTTATTTATATGGCATTGTCCCCGCTAACCGGGAATGGTATCCGCTCAAAGGGGATATTCCCGACCCGGCTCTTTTCCTAGCGGATTATCTCACTAGGCAATTGGAACATGAAGGGATCACGGTCGGCGAATCACCGTCTTGTTTCCGTATCTTGCGGGAAGCCGGTAGGTGGCAACCCGGGAAACGGACCGAGATTGTTACCACTTACTCCCCTACGCTTCGGGAAATCGTGGAAGTGACCAATCATGTCAGCCATAATTTATTCGCCGATGCCTTGATCAAGACGATCGGCCTACGATATACGCCCCGTAAGGGAGAGGTCATATCTTCTTTTAACCGGGGTATCCAGGTGCTTCGGGACTATTGGCAAGGGAAAGGACTCGACCTCTCGTGCGTCTGGATGTACGACGGTAGCGGTCTTGCGGTTACCAACAAGTTATCAACAGCTTTTGTGGCTGATTTATTGATTTATATGAAAACCTGTTCACAACAACACACAGCCTTCTACGAATCATTGCCCATAGCGGGGGTAGAAGGCTCGGTGAGGAACTTCTTAAAAGGCTCATCCCTCCAAGGAAAAGCTCATCTTAAAAGCGGAAGCATGAGCCGGGTAAAAGGATATGCGGGATATATAAACAAAGGCGATAAGCAATACGCCATCGCCCTATTCGTAAACAACTATTCCTGCGACGGACGTCCTATGACCGTAGCGATAGAGAAATTATTGCTCCAGTTGCTCAACTAACCAGCGGTTATTTCGGCAGGATCGATCTACGCTCTATCATCTCTAGGAAATGCTGTTTATAATTGTCGGAGATCGGGATATACTCCTTTCCAAAGACAATCCGGTTCCGCTCGATCACCTTGATCTTCTCCGGCTGGACGATAAAAGAGCGATGAACACGCACAAAGCGATCCGAAGGTAACATATCCTCCAAACTCTTCATGCTCATCAACGAAAGGACCGGACGGGGCTCATCCTCCACGAATATCTTCACGTAATCCTTTAATCCTTCAATATATAATATCTTGCGCAGCTCTATTTGCAACAGCTTATACTCACTCTTGACGAAAATACTCTCCATCCCGCCCTTCTCTGCGATTGGCGCAGATCCTTCCTTCTCTTCCGAAGACACCGGCTTACGGAGCAACTCATACCATCGCAACGCCTTATTCGCCGAGGCAAGGAAGTCCGGATAACTAATTGGCTTCAACAAATAATCCAGCGCGTTTACCCGGTAACTATCCACGGCATATTGATCGAAAGCCGTCGTAAAAATGACACGGGTATCGGCGTTCAAGATACGGGAGAACTCCAATCCGCTCAACTCCGGCATCTGGATATCCAGAAAAAGCAGATCCACCGGCCGATCCCGTAAGTCGGAAAGAGCGTCCAAGGCACTATTATAAGTCCCCTGCAAATCCAGAAACGGAGTTTTCAAGACGTAGCTTTCCAGCAAGCTAACCGCTAAAGGTTCATCGTCAATAATCGCGCAAGTCAATCTCATATCTCAGTCTCGTTTATAGTAATTGATAGATAAGAAGAATAGTCATCCCCCTCCCGACCGCATTGGAACGAGAAATGCCCCGGATAGAGCAGCCCCAAGCGTTTCTCCAGATTCACCAGCCCGATACCGGAACCACTTTTATCTTGATCCGGGCTTTTCGGGAAATAGCTATTCACAATAGTACAAACGACCTCCGCCCCCTCCTGATGGATATCCAAATGGATGAAAGACGGCTTATTATTGCTCACCCCATGCTTAAACGCATTCTCAACCAAGGAGATAAACAACAGGGGGGCGATCAAGGTTCCCGGGGAGGAAGCGACGATATTCGTTTTCAGCTCCACATGTTTGGGCAGGCGTATACGCATCAGCTCCACATAATTACGAAGGAAGTCGAAATCCTTCTCCAAAGAGACAAAAGGCTGGCTACTCTCATACAAGACATAGCGAAGCAAGCGGCTCAAATCGTGCACCGCCTCCTGCGCCTTCTCCGGGCTGAACGCTATCAAGCTATAGATATTATTCAACGTATTAAACAGGAAATGCGGGTTAAGCTGGCTCTTCAGGTTCTGCAATTCCGCCTCGGCACGCTCCTTCTCCAGTTCCCGCTGGATAGCCGCCACCCGGTACCATCCGTCCGTCATCTTGATCGCCACGCTAAGGCCGGCTACCAAGGAGTAGATAACGGCGTTGACGAGAAAGAACCCCACCGTCTCATTCAACGGGCGGGGCGGACGAGCCGGATGATGCATCTCCGGTGGATAGAAATAGCGCATGCAGAGATGCACGAACAGCATCATACCCCCGATAAGCAATAGGTTGATCAGCAGGAAACGCCCTGTCCGGCGGTTAAACAAATACCGCCTCACCAGCCACCCGTAATTCAAGTAGAAGACGAGCATGAAGGAAAGCGGCACGATGATGCTCCGGAAATAGCCCTCGAACGTGACTTGCGACTCCCTCCCCGTGAAGAAAAAGGGGGAGCAGAACAGGATACCCCATCCCGCGATGTGTATCAACTTTCCCAAACCTTTGATAGGGGGAGATTGTGGTGTGTCATTCATCTTATTATCCTCTTTAGTGCTACGCAAATATAGTCATTCCTACCGTTATATGAGCCATGTAGCCTTATCTAGTGAGCATTCGTCTACTCATAGCGTATGGCCTCGATCGGGTCGAGCTGCGCCGCCTTCTTGGCCGGGTACCATCCGAAGAACACGCCCGTCACCGTACATACCACGAAAGAGAGCAGTACGCTCCACGGCTGGATATAGATCGGGAAATGCGCCACGACATTCACGATCAAGGCGGCTCCCACGCCGAAAAGCACGCCGATCAATCCTCCGGTCACGCTGATAAGGATAGACTCGATCAAGAACTGAGCCAAGATATCCATGCCTTTCGCGCCGATACTCATACGGAGGCCGATCTCCCGCGTACGCTCCGTCACGCTCACGTACATGATATTCATGATACCGATACCACCAACGAGAAGAGAGATACCAGCCACCGCAGCCAGCAACGTCGTCATTATATCCGTCGTACTTGTCAACATCGTGCTCAACTCCTGCATACTCCGGATCGTGAAATCATCATCATCGGTTTCCCGCAACCTATGGTTACGCCTCAGTATCTCCGATATCTCGTCTATGGCTTGATCGGTGTACTCTTCCTTGAGCGCCGAACAAGTTATGCCTTGCAAATGGGTAATGGCCAAGATCTTTTTTTGAATAGTTGTGTATGGAGCTAAGATCAGGTCGTCTTGGTCCATTCCCATGCTGTTGTATCCTTTGCTTTTCAGTACGCCCACGACCCGGAACGGTAGCTTCTGGAAACGGATCACCTTACCGACAGGATTCTCTCCGCCGGGGAAAAGGTTATCCACCACCGTCTTCCCGATCACGCATACCTTGGCGGCGGTCTGCACGTCCTGATCGCTGAACATATCGCCATCCTCCACCTCGTATCGGCGTATCTCCATATAATCCGGGCTGATACCGTAGACGGTGGTCGGGGCATTGTTGGCGCCATAGATGACCTGCCCGCTACTGTTCACGGAGGGCGAGGTGGCGGAGACGTAGCGAGTCTCGTTCACGATATCCTCGTAGTCCTGTAGCTTCAGCGTCTCCATGGCAGAGGCGTCTTGGCGTACGCCGCCACGCATGTCGGCTCCCGGCTGGATCATGATCATGTTCGAGCCCATCTCGCTGATCTGCGCCTGTATACTCCGCTTCGAGCCTTGACCGATGGCCAGCATCGTGATCACGGAAGCCACGCCGATGATGATACCCAGCATCGTGAGGAATCCCCGCAGCTTGTTGTTGGCCAAGGCCCGGAGGGCTATCTTTAGTAAATTCGTCGTATTCATTCTAAATAATATGCTATTACCACATTAATTCATTATTCTAATCATCATTCTTGGGCAGGCGGGCCAAAGCCTCGGCGGCGCTCAAGATATTCGTATTCACCGTATCGGCGGTTACATGACCGTCGCGCAACGTGATATTCCGGCTGCTGTATTGGGCGATCTCCGGGTTGTGGGTGACGAAGATAATCGTGCGTCCCTCGGCGTGCAGGCGCTGGAAGAGCACCAAGATCTCGAAAGAGGTACGGGTATCCAAGTTGCCAGTAGCCTCATCCGCAAGGATCACCGCCGGATCGTTCACCAAGGCACGGGCGATCGCCACACGCTGCATCTGGCCACCGGACATCTGGTTACTTTTATGCATCAGTCGGTCTCCCAAGCCCACGGCAATCAAGGCGTTGACCGCCTTCTCCCTACGTTGGGCCGCTTTATAAGTAGGATTGTACATGAGAGGAAGCTCTACGTTCTCTACCGCTGTCGTCTTCGGCAACAGATTGTAATTTTGAAAAACGAATCCGATCTTGCGATTCCGGAGGGTCGCTCGCTGCCGCTTGTTCATGGTGCGCACGGATACTCCGTCTAAGTAATACTCCCCGCTCGTAGGAGTATCAAGGCAACCCAGCGTGTTCAGCAACGTACTCTTTCCGGAGCCGGAGGTTCCCATAATCGTAACGAACTCCCCCTCGCGAATCGTGAACGACACGCCTCGCAGGGCATGGACGGTCTCGTCGCCAACGTGGAAGTCTCGTTTTATATTGTCTAATCTGATAATTTCTTTCATGACGCAAACTATCTCTTATTTTTGTTGCTTCCCGGAGGGCCCGGCATGAAGGGGCTACGCTCCGCTCCTGCACCTACTTCCGGCATGTTGGCGGCGCTCGCTAAATCTACGGCTACCTCATCGCCCTCGCTCAAGCCCTCGGTTACTTCGGTCACGCTGTTGTTGCTGGTTCCGACCGTAATCTGCCTCGGGCTCAAGGTATTTCCTTGGCGGGACCAAACCAAGCGTTTTCCGGGTTGTACCTCCGCATTCGGATCCGTCACGGTCATACCCAACGATTCCATGATGGCGGGCTCGGGGATAAAACGAAGTGCCTTGTTCGGCAAGGTCAGGATATTCGCACGTTCCAACGTATAAATCGTGATATTCGCCGTCAAGCGAGGTTTCAGTTTCAAGTCCGGATTATCTGCCGTAATCACTACCTCGTAGGTAACGACCGTAGAAGAAGAAGTACTGGAAGAAGCGCTGGAGGTGCTTTCGCTATCCCCAAGGCGAATCTGGCGAACCACGCCCTCGAATTGATCGTTCGGATAGGCATCCACCGTAAAACTAACCCGTTGGCCTTCCTCCACATTACCTATATCCGCCTCATCCACATCCGCTATTACCTGCATCTTCGTCAAGTCGGCGGCAATGGTAAACAGCGTCGGGGTCTCGAAGCCGGCGGCAACGGTCTGCCCTTCCTCAACGGCCCGGTTGATAACCACTCCGTCTATAGGGCTCGTGATCGTGGCATATTCCAGATTACGGTTTACTTTTACCATGGAGGCCTGACTCTGGTCGTAAGCGGCCTTCGCCTTCTCATAATTATAGGTAGCCGTCTCATAATCCGTATCGCTAATCAATTGTTTCTCGTGAAGCACCTTGCTACGTGCGTAGTTCTTCTGTTGATACTCGAACTCCGTCTTGCTGCTCGCCAATTGCGCCTCGGCGGAACGAAGCTCGGCTTGGAGGTTGATCTTATCCATCTCGGCGATCAGTTGGCCGGCTTTCACCACGTCGTTATAATCAGCGTACAGCTTATCGATGATACCGGAGACCTGCGTACCTACCTCAACCTCGGTAACGGGCTCTACCGTACCGGTGGCCGTAACCGTATTCGTGATCGTGCTGCGCCCTACTTTAGCGGTCTCCAGCTTGATTCCGCCTTTCGAGGATTTGCCCGTGAAAAGGAACACGCCCCCTGCGATGAGGATAACGGCAACACCGCCCATGATTAGTTTCTTCTTGTCCATATTCTGATTCGTTTTATTTCTGTTTTACGTTGTATTCTTGTTCAAAAGGCCCCCGCGACCTCCGTCGCAGGGTAACCTTGAAAAAAGAGAGTGGAGTAAATATATATATCCATTAGTGGGTTAATAATTCTCCGCAACCGGCTTCTTCTGATAAACATTCAGCAATTGAACGCTCATCAAGGCCATGTATTTCGCTTGTAGCTGCTCTTGCTGGGCGGTCAGATAATTGTTCTTCTCCGTCAATAGCTCAAGCGTATTTTTCATACCGAGGCTGAATTGCTCATCGATCAAGTTATAGCTTTCTTTCACGTAACTCAAGCGTTCGGTAGCCGAGGTATATTGGGTCTGCGACGAGGTAGCGTCCAGATAGATCCCCTCCACGGTTTGCAGCAATTGTTTTTGGGTATTCAGCAACTCCAACTGGCTGGTGGTAATCGCGTATTTCGCCTTGTTATAGGCCGTCTTATACTGGCGGTTACTGAAGATAGGGATGCTGATCGTCAATCCGACACTCTCGTTGAAGCTATTCCAGACCTGGCTACCGAAAGCGTAATCCGTTCCGGAAAGATGGCCGGTACCCAGCCCGGCGTTCATGGAGAGCGAAGGAAGGAAAGCACCTTTCGCCTTTTTCTTCTCCAGCTCGGCGATGTCCACGGCCAGCTCACTGCTCTTTATTTGCGGCATCACGGCCAGAGAGGTATTGTAAATCGTTTGCTTGCTCGGAAGCGGGGTTAAGATATCTTTCTCCGTAAGCTCCGGCATCACCAATTCGATCTCTTCGGTTATATCCAGTTCTAGTAATTGCTTCAATTGCAACTTATAATTGTCTAGATTCGTCTGGGCTACGACCAATTGATATTTATCGGTGCTTAACTGGCTTTCCAACTGAGCCAAATCCACTTTCGAGATCGAACCGGCACGTAGCAACTCCACCGCACGATCCCGTTGCGCCGTAGATACCTCGACCGTATTTTGGTTGATACGAACGGACTCCATCGCATATAGTACCTGCATATAGGTCTGTATCAAGGAGATTTGGATATCATCCTCGTTTTGCTCGATACCCAGCTCATCGACGGTATTTTGTATTTCCTGTTGCTTGATCGCCTGTACACGTTGCCCTCCATCAAAAAGCGTCCATTTAGCGTTCAGCGCATAATTACCGCTATAGCTATTATTCGTAGCGGCGTCGCTCGAAGGATAATTCACGAATCCTTGGGTAACCGAAGCCGAAAGGGAAGGGAAAAGCTGTGCTTTCGCCTGCTTCGTATCCTCTATACCGGAAAGATGCGACACCTTGCTTTTCTTTACTTGGATATTATGCTCCAAAGCGTAATCCAAGCAAGCGCGCAAAGTCCATCGGGTAGGTTGCTCTTGTGCCTTACTCCCTACACAGAGGAAGAACAGACATGCGAATAATAAAGCGTATTGTTTCATATTGCCTTCGTTTTCTATCTTTTTACGAAAGCAAAACTATATTACCTTAAAAACATGGGCAACCAGACTAGAAAAAGGGGCTGTTTTCACCGATTAAACGGGCAATTGCATCGACAGGAAAGCGTGCGGATATATATTTATAAGGCCATCGATTTGACAATTTGACAAAATGATAACCGAAGTCCCGGAGAATCGATTATTCCGGGCAAAGGTACGGCTCACTCCCAAATACGAAAGAAAAAAACGGCAATCAGCTCGCTAATAGACGAATAGCCAAAAACAGTCTTTTATTCCAATGAAATGAATTCATCCTAATTCATCTATTTAGACAAGAAAAAGGGTGAAACAGTGTTACGATAAGGTTGTAACAGGCTACGAATGCCTATTCACGGGTACTCACAACCCAATGCACAGCCGCTCACAACGCCTAACGCAAGTATACGCATCAAGGAATGCGTCCTCTCGCAAGCTGTCTCGTCACCTATTATGTCCCAAATCGGCCTCTTTTTAACGAAAAAGCACGCTTATCACCACTTCTTTCCCACGATCTCGCTACCTCCGCACAAAAGGTATGTCAGCGGATTTGCGTTATATCGAGCAAGAAGTAAGAATAAACGCCATTCCACCTATCTTTTATCGGCTCAAAAGTAGTCATTCTTCTTAAAGAATCAGCTCAAATTGAGCCGATTTGATCCTCAATAATACAAAATAACCCCGGCGATACCTGCCAAAATAATCATCAAGATAGGATGTATCTTGAATTTCCAAGTCAAGATAAAGGCGGCGCCAAAGATCAAGAAGCTCTTGTAGTCGATGAAGTTCTCTTTATTCATTAATAGCAAGGCGGCGGCGGCGATCAAACCGACCGTAGCCGGGCGCAATCCAAGGAAAGCCGCCTCTACATATTTATTATTCCGGAACTTAGCGAAGAAATAAGAGATCAAGAGAACCAATATGAAAGAGGGCAGACATACCGCGAATGTCGTCAGGCAAGACCCTAGGATACTCATCGTCTCCGAATACCCCGCATTATGCACCGCCGTATACCCTATATAGGTGGCGCTATTGATACCGATCGGCCCGGGTGTCATTTGAGAGATAGCGACAATATCGGTAAACTCCTGCAAGGAAATCCAACCATAGCGGTCCACCACGTCGGCTTGTATCAAGGATAACATCGCATACCCGCCACCAAAGCCCAATATACCGATCTTCAGATATACATATAATAATTGCAACCAAATCATATCAGCCCTTCTTATTTAAACCATACACCAAACCTCCGGCTATAGCCGCCAAGATAATCCAAGCGGGAGACACCCCACCCATCCAGATCAGCAATGCCGCCCCGACAGGTATGATCATTTGCACGTAACTCAACTTGATAGAGCGTGCGGTTGTCAGACAAGGCACGGCGATCAAGGCGACCACCGCCGGACGCAATCCCATAAACGCCTTCTCCACCCATACATTATCCTTTACCTGCGTAAAGAATAACGCGATCAAGAGCATGATTACAAAAGAAGGGAGAATCGTACCCAAGGCACAAACAAAACCGCCCCATGTCTTCTTCAGTTTATAACCCACGAAGATCGCTATATTCACGGCGAAAATACCCGGCAACGATTGGGCCACGGAGAAAACGTCGATAAAGTCCTCTTTCGTCATCCACCCCCGGTCCACCACATCCCGCTGGATAAGCGGCAACATGGCGTATCCACCTCCGATGGTAAACATACCGATTTTCACGAATGTCAGAAAAAGCGTCCAATACATACCCTTATCTGTTTACGTTGGCTAACGTCCTAAAAGCCTATTGTAAGTTTCTTTATTATTAATAATCTGAAGCGCTTTCTGGTAACTCGGATTATCATCATTGATAATCTGGAAGTACTGCGCCATATCATAGAGATCCCGTGCGATAAGCGCCTTGATCTGAAGCATGATCAACGGCTTCGAACGATTATATTGCTCTTCCTCAAACTCAATCTTCTCATCCCCGGCCATCTTAAGAAGCTCCTCCATGATATCCTCTCCGACCACGAAACCTTGCTTATACTGCTGGAATTTCGGATATTTAGCCATCATCTGGTTCCGATTACGATCCAGATAATTCATGGACACCCGATTGACTAAACCGGAAGCTACCAGTTTCCGGTGATAATCCGTATAGCGAGTCGTATCTACCGGGATGAACACGTCCGGCATAATACCTCCACCTCCATATACGGTACGCTCGGAAACCAAGGTGTTATACCTCATTGAATCCGGGAAATGAATGCTATCGGCACTCATCAACTCCCCCCGGTTATAACGGTCGATCAGATCATGGTGGTACTCCTCCATCTTCCCGTTCTCGTAAGGCTTTTGTATACAACGTCCGGTGGGTGTATAGTAACGGGAAACCGTCAAACGAATCATGGAACCATCCGGCAGGGGAATCGGTTTCTGTACCAAACCTTTGCCAAAGGTACGGCGACCTACGATCACTCCACGGTCCCAATCTTGAATAGCGCCGGAGACGATCTCGCTGGCCGAAGCCGAGGACTCGTCCACCAGAACGACCAAACGTCCCTCTTGGAATTGTCCACGAGCGGTAGAGTTCGCCTCCTCACGAGGTTGCTTACTCCCTTTCGTATAAACGATCAACCGGTTTTTATCCAAGAACTCATCCGCTAACTCTATGGCGATATTCAAATATCCCCCACCATTTCCCTGCAAATCCAGAATCAAGTTCTTCATGCCCTGTTTCCGGAGCTTCTCCAACGCCTCCCTGAATTCATCGGCGGAAGAAGCGGCGAAACGGTTCAACTTAATATAACCGGTATTCTTATCCGCCATATAAGCGGCATCCAGACTATACACGGGAATCTTACCGCGAACGATCTTGAAATCCATCAATTCCGGCGACTTGCCTCGCTTTACTTTCACACGCACCTCGGTACCTTTCGGTCCGCGTAGTTTCTTCATGATATCGGTAGTCTTCATCTTCACGCCGGCGATCAAGGTATCGTCTACTTGGATAATACGGTCGCCCGCCATCAACCCCACCTTCTCAGAGGGACCTCCGGGGATTACCTGAATCACGTAAAGCGTATCCGTCAACATATTGAACTGTATGCCGATACCATCGAAATTGCCTTGTAAAGGCTCGGTCATCTCTTTCGTCTCCTCCGGGTCCATATAGTTGGAATGAGGGTCCAGCTTATCCAACATGCCGACTATAGCGTCTTCCACCAACTTCGTCTCGCTAGTAGAGTCGACATATAGATTAGAGATGGCGAATAAAGCCAATTGGAGCTTCCGGGCATCCATATTCGCTTTTTGCGCTGTCGCTCCGGTAAACACACCTAAGACGATCAGCAGGGATAAGACGATTCTTTTCATCAGATATATTCGTTTCATAATTTTCAATACAATCTCGTCTCTTTAGGGACGAATTGGGAAATGTCTTTGCCGTAGCGTAACAACTCACGGACAATGCTTGAGCTAATATGCGTATGCTCCGGTTCCGTAAACAAGATAAAAGTCTCGATACCCGTCAACTTACGATTCACGTCCGCGATCGTCTTCTCGTATTCGAAATCATTGACCGTACGGATTCCTCTTAAGATAAAGCCGGCTCCGACCTCTTTAGCGAAATCCACCGTCAATTGATTATATGACATGACTTTCACCCTTGGATTATCCTTGTATAGATTCCAGATCGCTTCCATCCGCTTCTCCAAGGAGAAATAGGTAAGCTTCTTATCGTTGATACCGATCGATATCACGATCTCGTCAACCAGTTCCAACCCACGCCTTACCAAGGATTGATGCCCGATCGTAAAAGGATCGAAGGTACCGGGAAAAAGCGCGATACGCTTATTTTCAATTGATGACATCTTCTTCAACCACTAAGTTATCGATAATAAAGTTCTGTCGCTCCATGGTATTCTTCCCCATATAGAACTCGAGCATATCTTTCACGAGGTCCTCTTTCTTCATTGTCACCGGATCAAGGCGTATATCCTTGCCGATAAAATGCTTGAACTCATCGGGAGAGATCTCTCCCAGACCTTTGAATCGGGTGATCTCCGGATTCTTCCCGGCAGCGGCTATGGCAGCCAAGCGTTCCTCCTCCGAATAACAATACCACGTCTTCTGCCGGTTACGTACCCGGAATAACGGGGTTTGCAAGATATAAACATGATTACGCTTAATCAAATCGGGGAAGAATTGCAAGAAGAAGGTAATCAACAATAAACGGATATGCATCCCGTCCACATCGGCATCTGTCGCGATAATCACCTTATTATACCGCAAACCTTCCAAGCCATCCTCAATATTCAAGGCCGCTTGAAGCAAGTTAAACTCCTCGTTCTCGTAAACGATCTTCTTTGTCAAGCCATAACTATTCAAAGGCTTACCCCTCAAACTAAATACAGCTTGGTAATTCGGGTTACGGCTCTTCGTGATAGAACCGCTAGCCGAGTCACCCTCCGTGATAAAGATACTGCTTTCCTCTAGCAAATCCCCTTTCGAGTCGGTCAGGTGAATCCGGCAATCCCTTAGTTTCTTATTATGTAAATTCGCTTTCTTCGCACGCTCGCGGGCCAGCTTCGTAACACCGGCGATCGCCTTGCGCTCTTTCTCGGACTCCAAGATCTTCTTCAGCAAAAGCTCCGAAGTCTCCATATTCTTATGCAAATAGTTATCCAGGTCATTCTTGATGAAATCACCGATAAACTTCGCTACCGTAGGGCCGTCCGGTCCTATATCTTTCGAGCCGAGCTTGGTCTTTGTCTGGCTCTCGAATACAGGCTCCTCCACTTTTATGCTGATAGCGGCCACGATACCCGCACGAATATCCGAATACTCGAAATTCTTATTGTAATATTCCTTGATGACACGACCTACAGACTCCTTGAAAGCGGAAAGGTGCGTACCGCCTTGGGTGGTATGCTGGCCGTTCACGAACGAATAATATTCCTCTCCATATTGGTTGCTATGCGTGATAACCACCTCTATATCCTCCCCTTTCAGGTGGATGATCGGGTAAAGAGGCTCGGTGGTCATATTCTCGTTCAACAAATCCACCAGACCGTTGCGGGAATAGAAACGCTTGCCGTTGTAAATAATGGAAAGTCCCGAGTTCAAGAAGACATAGTTCTTTAATAGCCCCTCGATAAACTCGTCCTTATAATGATAATCCTTAAAGATCTCCCGATCCGGGACAAAAAACACCTGCGTACCGTTCGCCTCCCCGGTCGGTTGGATATCCGATTCCTCCGTGACGATCGCCTTACTATATTCCACCCGCTTACACTCTCCGTCACGGTAGCTGGTTATCAAGAAATAACTACTCAAGGCATTCACCGCCTTGATACCCACACCATTCAAACCCACGGATTTCTTAAACGCCTTGCTATCGTATTTAGCGCCGGTATTCATCTTGCTAGACACATCCACGACTTTACCCAGAGGGACACCACGGCCATAATCCCGTACGGCTACCGTACCTTCCTCGATAGTCACCTCGATACTTTTGCCATACCCCATCATGTACTCGTCGATAGAGTTATCCAGCACCTCCTTCAACAACACATAGATACCATCATCGGCATAGCTACCGTCCCCCAGTTTTCCGATATACATACCGGGACGCCGGCGGATATGCTCCATCCAGTCCAGTGTCTTGATGTCATCATCGTTATATTCCGTAGGTTGTTGTATCGTTGAATTCAGCTCATCCATATCTCTTATAACTTTTTAATATACGCTCTTCTTGATTTATGATGCTCTCGCTTGAAATAATCCCATTGCGCTTGTACGGCGCTATTCGTTTCCAGCTCCGGGTTACTCTCGGCGTAAACGGCACCGATACGCTTATAGACCGGAATCAAGTCATTAAATAATAAAGCGTTCACGCCTTTACTTTGATATTCCGGCAAGACTCCTGTCAAATACAGGTCGATTACTTTCGGTTTGCTCTTCAACGCTTTCAGCAAATGAATCCACCCGAAGGGCAACATATGCCCACGAGCCTTTTGCAAGGCTCTCGATAGGTTGGGCAGGGAGATGCCAAAGCCAACCACCGCATTATCCTCTTCCCTTACGATCAGCGTTACCAAATCATAACGCAGCATAGGGATATACATATTGATATAATAATCGATCTGCTTCTCGGTCAATTGCGCGAAACCATACAAGGGAGCGAAAGCCGCGTTCAATGTATGGAATACCGGACGGGCGTAAGGCATAATCTCCTTAGCGTTCTTGAACTTCAACACCTTCAATCCGTATTTCTTCTTCACGATCTCACCGATACGCAAATGCTTCTCGGGAACGCCATCCGGTATATAGATCTTAAATTCATGCCAATCTTGATCCTTTCCGTATCCGATACGCTCCACTTGCTTGGGGTAATAGGGATAATTATAAATTGTAGCCATCGTACCGATCTGATCGAAACCCTCGATCAACATACCCTCGTGATCCATATCGGTAAAGCCCATCGGACCGTGGATCTCCTCCATGCCTTGTTCGCGGGCCCATTTCTCGACAGCGCCAAAAAGGGCATCAACCACCTCGTCATCATCAATAAAATCTACGAAACCAAAGCGGGCACGTTTCTGTCCCCAAGCCTCGTTACTCGGGCGATTCACCATACCGGCGATACGGCCTACCACCTTCCCGTCCTTATAGGCAAGGAAGTAAATAGCGTCGCACACCTCGAACGCCGGATTTTTCTTCTTATCCAGCGTCATCATCTCTTCCTCTATTAAACCCGGTACGTGATAGGGATTACCCTTGTATAATTCGATATTGAACTTGACAAACTTCTTAAGCTCCTTCTTACTGGTAACTTCTCTTATCTCTACGCTCATCGGTAATTTTATTTAAGCGGCAAAGTTACATAAATAATCTTTTATCATGGCATTATAAAACAAATTTATACCTTTGTAAACTCAGATTCATAGCATACCATGAAAAAAATAGTTATTAAATTAATATTGGCATTTATCATGTTTGAAGGAACCTCTTGTATAAACGATCCTATTATAATCAGCCCCGATCTGGCGTTTCGGGCGGAAGCTACTACAGGGGAGGGATCGATTTGGCATCCCGATCGCAATACACTTTTCTGGGTAGATATTGAAGGAAAGACGTTATATGAGTATATACCGGACTTGCAAAATTGCCGTTCATGGCAGTTCGACCGCATGGTCTCTACCGTCGTACCGGAAACGGACAGTACGGTAGTCGTCGCTTTACAAAACGAGATCATACGTGTAAACCTAACGGATGGGAACACGGCATCTATCGCCCCAATCCCGGACAATAACGGGAAGATTCGTTGCAACGATGGGAAATGCGACCCGTCCGGACGCTTATGGATCGGCACCATGGGATTTGGCGCGCCTAAAGGGGCTGCCAGCCTTTATTGTGTATGGGCAGACGGAACCGTCGAAACAAAGTTGACAAAAGTCACGATCTCCAATGGGATCGTATGGTCCGCCAACAAGAAATACATGTATTACAACGACACACCTACCCGTAAGATCATACGTTTCCGGTATGACGATAGCTCCGGTGACATATTGTACGATGGCGTAGCCGTAAATATACCCGAGGGCACCGGCTCCCCGGATGGAATGACGATAGATTGCAACGACAACCTTTGGGTGGCTCAATGGGGAGGTGGCGGTGTTTATTGTTACAATCCCTATACCGGCGACCTGTTGACAAAAATTGTCGTACCGGCCCCCCACGTAGCGTCATGCGCTTTTGGAGGGGATAAGCTCGACACTCTTTATATAACGACCGCCCGTGCCGGATTGAGTGAGGAACAGCTTGAGGAATATCCACTAAGCGGTAGCGTATTCTGTTGCAAGCCTGGAGCGAAAGGGGTGCCGGCGAATTGTTTTCATTAATAATCCGTATTTTTGGTTATAAAGTAGCATAATCGTAAACCAAATATCAATTTAAATTGTTTACTTTGTAGACATAGCATGCAAAATAGAGGCATACTCCTGTCTCCACATCTAACAAATGCTAATAATTATACAGAATGGCAAAGAATAAACCTGCAAAAAAAGATAACAAAGAGAAAAAAGGCAAAAAGGACAAAGGATCTGGTAAACGTATGAAAAAAGAAGCGATGATCCAAGCTATCATTTCCGTATTCCAATCCTCTCCCAAGGAACCTTTCAACTATAAACAAATCAGCAAGATCATCGGAGTCGAGAACCAAGTGCAGAAATTGCAGGTGGTAGACATCCTGTATGACTTGTCCGCCGAGGATATCATCACCGAGATCGACCGTGGCCGTTACCGTCTCAACGGATTGGGAACCCTAGCCGTAGGAACTTTCGCACGCCGCAGCAATGGAAAGAATTCTTTCATCCCTGAAGACGGAGGTACGCCGGTATTTATCGCTGAACGTAATTCCGGGCATGCCATGGATGGAGACAAAGTAAAAGTACAGCTTTTCGCCAAACGTAAAGGTGCCGAGCCGGAAGGTGAGGTCGTGGAAATCCTTGAGAGCAAGGAGCGTACTTTCGTAGGTAAACTTCAAGTAGCTAAAGGCTTTGCCTTCTTGATTACGGAAAACAAGACGTTGGCTAACGATATTTTCATCCCTAAGGATAAACTGAAAGGGGGCAAGAACGGCGACAAAGCGATCGTACGTATCGTGGAATGGCCGGATGAAGCCAAGAATCCACTGGGTGAGGTCATCGATATATTAGGTATCGCCGGACAGAATACCGCCGAGATGCACGCGATCCTTGCCGAATTCGGATTGCCTTACAAATATCCTTCCTCGGTAGAAAAAGCGGCGGATAAGATCCCGGAAGCGATCTCTCCGGAGGAAATTGAGAACCGGGAGGATTTCCGGGGGATAACAACCTTCACGATCGACCCGAAGGACGCGAAAGACTTCGACGACGCCCTTTCCGCACGCCGTTTGGATAACGGGAACTGGGAGGTTGGCGTACATATCGCCGACGTAACACATTATGTGAAAACGGACGGTGTCATCGATAAAGAGGCGCAAAGCCGTGCGACTTCCGTTTATCTGGTAGACCGTACGATACCGATGCTTCCTGAGCGACTTTGCAACCAAATATGCTCTTTACGTCCCGACGAGGAAAAATTATGCTTCTCCGCTGTCTTCGAACTAAATAGCGATGCCGTAGTGCAAAACTCCCGGATCTGCCGCACGATCATCAAGAGCGACCGCCGCTTTACCTATGAGGAGGCACAAGAGGTGATCGAAACCGGCGAGGGAGATTATAAAGAGGAGATTCTAGCCTTGAACGACCTTGCCAAGAAATTGCGGGAACGTCGTTTCAAGAGTGGCGCTATCAACTTCGACCGCTATGAGGTTAAATTCGAGATCGACGAACAAGGGAAACCGGTCCGTGTTTATTTCAAGGTCTCAAAAGACGCTAATAAGTTAATCGAGGAGTTCATGCTATTGGCAAACCGTACCGTAGCCGAGTTCGTGGGCCGTCCTCCTAAAGGAAAGACTAAGAAGACATTTGTTTATCGTATCCATGAGCTTCCGGACCCAGATAAAATGGAGAATTTCGCCTCTTTTATCCGTCGCTTCGGCTATAAGTTGAAAACAGACGGCACGAAGACGGATGTCTCCAAAGGAATCAACTCCTTATTAGACAATGTACAAGGAAAGCCGGAAGAGAACTTGATCGAGACAGTGGCGATCCGTGCCATGCAAAAGGCCCGTTACTCCACGGAGAATATCGGCCACTATGGCTTGGCTTTCGAATACTATACACATTTCACCTCTCCTATCCGCCGTTATCCGGATATGATGGTACACCGATTGCTGGAACGTTATCTAGCCGGTGGCCGTAGCGTTATACAAAAGAAGTATGAGGATTTATGCGATCATTGTTCCAGCATGGAGCAAGTCGCCGCCAACGCAGAGCGTGCATCCATCAAATATAAGCAAGTAGAATTCATGCAGGATAAGCTCGGCATGGTATTCGACGGCGTTATCTCCGGTGTCACCGAATGGGGACTTTACGTAGAACTGAACGAGAATAAATGCGAGGGGCTTGTACCAATCCGTGATCTGGATGACGATTACTATGAGTTTGATGAGAAGAATTATTGTTTATTGGGCCGTCGCAAGAAACGTCAATATCGTTTGGGAGACCCTATCACTATCAAAGTAGCGCAAGCGAATCTGGAACGTAAGCAACTTGATTTCCAATTAGCGGAATAGGGCCTTTCTCAAAGTAAGTATAACTTCATCAGACAACGAAGTTATACTTACTTAGGCATTTTGATTATACTTACTAGGACAAGTAAGTATAATTTACTTTTTATCACCAATACATAAGTCCCAGCGCCCCACAAGCGATCAGCCCGATTCCCAACAACGCATAGAAGATACGTGCGCCGCCACGACCGAACCAGTTCACGAAAGTCATCGCCCCGCTGGTTTTAAAGTACCAATCAAAATTACAGATCGCCGCTACGATTGAGAACAATCCCAAAGCGATAAACAAGGATAAGATAAAGTATTCGGAAGGATCCATAGACTTACTTAACCTCTACAGTACGTGAACCGTCCGGATTCTCCGAGATCGTGACATTTACCACATCTCCGGGTAACAACTCATCTATTTTCTCCGGCCATTCAATAAAACATAAAGCTCCGCTATAGAAATAGTCTTCTGTTCCGATATCCTCCGCCTCACTCAATTTATTGATCCGGTAAAAATCAAAATGATAAATCAATTCTCCCGTCGTATCGCTACGGTACTCATTGATAATAGCGAATGTGGGGCTATTGATCACGTCCTCCACACCCAATTCCTCGCAGATCGCCTTGATAAAGGTAGTCTTACCGGCCCCCATCGGACCATAGAAGGCAAAGACCGTACGATCATCCATCCCGGCGATAAACTCCTTAGCCGCCTCATGGATCTTATCCAAACTTTCTATTTTCAGTGTGCTCATCTTATCTAACTTAACAATTTTCCAATAATGTTTTCACTTCACTTTTTAAGGCCGGCAAATGATTAACGACTATCGCCCAAACCAATGTGTCATCCAAGCTGTCATAAGCATGTATAATCCGATTACGAAAACCAACTATTTTCCGTGTATTGTTTAGCGATATACGTTCCGGTTGTTTGTCATATTGATTTAGAGCCTCACCTATAATGGCCAATTGCCTTTCCACCGCACTTTGCGTCTTTAGATCCACTGTATACTCCATATAAGATCTAGTATTTGCGGTAAACGATTCGATCAAGCTTATCGCCCTCATCATGTCAGACAAATACTTCTTTTCTTTTATTGTCATACAATAGAATTTTTGTTTTATCTATATTCTCTAAAAGAAATGGATTTTTTAAACTTTTCTGAGTCAGTAGATCTACTTTTCTTTGAAAGAAATCTTCTAACTTATCCCATAAAGAAAGTAATTTTTCTCCTTTTTCTAAAGGATCCATATCTTCCATTTCTACCAACAAATCAATATCACTCCTCTGTGGATTGAATTGGTCTGTTACCGAAGATCCAAACGCATACAACGATTTTATCCCATGATTCTTACATATATCAGAGAACAAGGAAAGATTCTTACGTATTTCATTATGGATAAACATATTTCTTTTTTCGCAAAATTAAACAAAACCTACCATCTACGAACAAAAAAACGATATTTATTTCGGTTCCATCGTAATAAACGGCACCAACATCTCCTCCATCGAGATTCCTCCGTGCTGGAATGTATTTTTATAATAGGATACGTAATAGTTATAGTTATTCGGATAAGCGAAGAAATTCTCTCCGTAAGCGAAAATATACTTACTGCTTAGATTCGGGGAGGGAAGTCCTACTTTTTCTGGATCCCGGATCTCGAATACCTCTTTCGGATTGTAGTTCAAGTTCTTGCCTACTTTATAGCGTAGATTGGTATTCGTGTTCTTATCGCCTATCACCTTGATCGGATTCGTTACCCGGATCGTCCCATGATCGGTCGTAACGATTACCTTAGCTCCCCGCTCAGCGATTCGTTTGAACAACTCAAGCGTAGAAGAGTGCTGGAACCATGATTTAGTCAAGCTGCGATAGGCCGCCTCGCTTTGCGCCAACTCACGGATCATCTTACTCTCCGTACGAGCATGCGAAAGCATATCCACGAAGTTCAGCACAATCACATTCAATTGATTACGAGTAAGAGAAGGGATCGTACCCAACAATTTCTCGCCATATTGAGAATCGTGTACTTTATTATATGAGAAGGTATATTTCTTACGGAATCGATCGATCTGGGTTTGAATCAATGGAGCCTCATTCAAATTCTTACCTTCCTCGCTCTCCTCATCCACCCACAAATCCGGAAACATCTGCTCTATTTGCGAAGGCATCAAGCCCGAGAATATGGAGTTGCGGGCATATTGCGTGGCGGTTGGCAGTATGCTATAATACAAGCTCTCGTCAAACGTAAAATACTCAGTAAGCAATTCTTTTACCACCCGCCATTGATCCAGCCGGAAATTATCGATCAATATAAAGAAAACCTTCTCGTCATTATCCAACATTGGGAAGACTTTCTTCTTAAACAGGTCGGGGCTCATCAACGGGCGATCGACCGGATTCTGTATCCAGTCCACATAATTCTTCTTCACGAATTTGGCAAAAGCGTTATTGGCCTCTTCCTTCTGCATACGGAGCATATCTGTCATTGCCACTTGGCTGCTTTCCAGTTCCAGTTCCCAGTACACCAATTTCTTATAGACCTCCATCCAGTCGTCTGTGGTCAAGGAATCATTGATTTGCATACCGATACGACCGAATTCCTGCTGATAACCCACCGTGGTCGTCTCGGAGATAATCACGTTCTTATGGACATTCTTCTTGATAGAGAGAAGCAATTGGTTTGGATTTACCGGTTTGATCAAATAATCCGCGATCTTATTTCCGATCGCCTGATTCATGATACTTTCCTCCTCACTTTTAGTCACCATCACGACCGGCACATTCGGAGCGATCTCCTTGATATGCGACAGCGTCTCCAACCCTGTCAAGCCGGGCATATTCTCATCGAGAAAAATAATATCAAACGATTGTTCCCTACAGCAGTCAATGGCGTCTTGCCCGCTCACCACCGGAACCACCTCATATCCCTTGTCCTGCAAGAACAAGATATGTGGTTTCAACAAATCAATCTCGTCATCCGCCCAAAGTACTCTGTCTTTCTTCGCTGCCATAAGCTTACCTAGTTTATTTACAAATATATGGATAATCCTCCATATAACAACGAAAGAAACGGGATGTTTCGTATACAGCAAAGGCAATCTCTTTCAGTTCCTCCAAATAAAGAAATCTAAAAAACACGTACGTGAATTTCCAAAAACATATGCGTGTTTTTTTAAAGCATCTAGGAATACTACAAACAGATAGCCTTTCTTGTCTTCCCATAGAAACTTTTCAAAGCCTTGCGATAGTCATCCAGTAAGGCTTCATTCGTTAAGGCCGTAACAAAGGTTTTTTCATGGGCTAATCCATGCCTAACATCTTTTTTACGGGAATAACATCCAGAAAGATAGAAGCGGAAAATAATCACGTAATTCTTTCCGTAAAAATTTGATAGCTTTAGTTATATGAAATTCGACTGTTTTCAATGAGACTCCCATCTGTTGGGCGATTTCCTTTTGAGATAACTGATTAAAACGGCTCATGCGAAAAATGGTCTGTGTTTGTTCGGGCAGTTTCAATATCGCATTATGAATCAGGGCCTGTATTTCATCCGTGAAAATCTGATGAGGCTCGCAAGCCTCTAAACGGGCGATCCTCATGTCCATCTCCCATCGCAAAGTATTGTAAAGTTCCGTCATGGCTTGTTCATGAATAATTTGATGACGAAGATGACTCAAACATTTATTTTTGACGATCGTTAAAACATAAGCCGGAATATTCGTGTCAAGGGGTAATCTCTCTTTATTCTCCCAATAATAAAGCCAAGCCTCGGTTACATAATCCTCCGCCACTACTAAATCTTGAATATAGTTCTTAGCGAAAGAAATAAAGCCCTTATGATACTTATTGAATAATTTGCTAAACTTAGGTGCCTCCATTATCTGTTTTTTTCATAATTCTCCTTTCAAACTTACACAAAAAATCATATTTGCAAAGATGCGCACGGGCCAATAACGTGTTTTTAACATTTTAGAGGCTACCCCAATCTCAAGGTAGCCTCTTTTATTAAGAAAATCAAGGGAGATCGCTCTTCTAATTCAGCGGAATTCGTTGCTCCGCAATATTCCAGCCTGTCACTTTCAGACTTTCCGGTTTCAAATTTCTATGTCCGTAAAAATGGCATCGCAAAACAATTTTCTCTCCCGGAGGTAAACTAATATAGTTATCCGACCAATAAACCGGAGCGACCAACTCCCTCTCAGCATCCGTTACCGCCAATTGGACCAGTAAGGCGAGAACCGGCGAATCATTTTCTAACGTCACGTTCCACCCATCTTGTCCATCGGTAAGCGCAGTCGCTTGTATCTTTAAATTCGCCTGTGGCAGATACGCCAAATCCTTGAAATCACCATAAGACGCTATAGGTGTCGTTAGCCAACTCTTATTTTTCCAATCATATACATCAGGCTTAGAGGAAAGGCAATAAAAGTTATCGGCTATTCGCATACCCCGTTCATCAAGCAAGTTCAAGAAAAGAAATGTATTTTTGGCCGAGTTATCAACTGTAAAAAGAGTCTTGACATCAGAAGCCTCCATAGAAACGATTTCCTTTCTTTCCTCAAACAGCAATCGGGAATCAATGTCATATCCCCGGATAACCGCTGTCAATTTGCCACTTGAACGACCAGTTCCATTTACCAAATAAATACCATTATCCTTATAATTATAAATTAATTGAATGGGGGCATTCCCTCGTTTCACCCCATAATAAGACGCCACAGGTATCTTATAATAATCATAGAGTTGCCAATATACCGAAGGGAAAGCCGAATTAAGCATCCATTGCACGATACCGGTGGCTTGAGCCGGGTTAACCCGGAAAGCCTCAAACATACTTTGGGTAGCCTGCATATTGAGCAAATACGCACGATTTAGGAAAGATCGTAAATCAGAAGGTTTGCCATACATCGCATGAATGGCATCTACCGTAGGTTTCATGCTATTCATGGATTCGGAAGCGGTCGTATGGTAGTCCCAATACTCATTCAAAGGCCATAACTTATCCGCCGGAATCATTTTCAATAATGATTCATATGCCGGAATTTGCGACCCCGTGCCTGTTTCCGTATTAAACCCATAATTACCTCCCGCTACCGTGTCGATGAACCAATAATTAGGGCCTACGTAATCATAAGGACCTTCCATCTTCATCCCGCTAGGACCTGTTACCTCACTTTTCCGGCGTGCCGCGCTACCAACGAAAGGGACCTGTGTCAATTGAGGCCAAATCTCCATGTAGCGTCTCTCCAGCTCGGGATCGAGAAGTTTGTCACTACCTCCCAGCCATGCGATAATAGACGGATGATTCCTCAGCCAATGCATCTGGTCTTTCAGATAACGGACCAATAGATTCATATCATGCTCGGAATGAATACATCCAAACTTATTATCCGGCACTCCAAAATAATTCTTCCATTCCCATTGACAACTCCAGCCTACCATGACCATAATACCATTGGCATCACAAAGGTCATACAACTCCGGCCCCGTACCCCATACATTTTCCAGACGGATCGAGTTGAGATTCATGTCGCTCACGTAACGAATCTGTGTGTCATAATCCTCCGGAGTATTACGCAGGAAGAGGTCGTCGGTCCATCCGGCACTCCTGATCAAGACTTTTTTTCCATTAAGAAGAAAGCCCTTATGATCATTCCCCGTTAAATAAGTCTCAATCTCCCGGATACCAAAACGGATATTTTCCACGTCCGACACTTGCTTTCCAGTCACAAAACGCAGTTCAAGATCATACAATTCTGGATCTCCTAATTGCTTACACCACCACAATCTGGGATGCAAAATATGTAAGCTTTTTACATCTTCCGGAGAGATCGAGACATTCCTCGTTTCTCCGGGCTCCAGAGTTACGGGAACGGAAAAACGGATATCCTCGATACGACCCTCAATTTTTCCCTTGACTTTCTGATCGCCAAGATTCGCCAGCTGAGTCTCAATTGTCAGCCAAGCCTCATCCAAGGTCTCTTTGTCCACTTCCGATCTCACCCAAGTATTTTTCAGATCCACCTGTCCGCTAGCTCTTAAAGTCACATCCCGGAAGATTCCCATATTCTCATCCAATGGTCGGGGATTCCAATCCACAAACCCGATATTCGGTTCTCCTTCCCTCGCCCGGAATACCTCAACAGCCAGCACATTCTCCTCTTCCAGAAGATCTGTCACATCAAACTCAAATTGGCAGAAAGCTCCATAAATCTCTTCTTTTTTCCCGATCTGCTTACCATTCAACCAGATATCAGCCCGGTAACTCAATCCATCGAAATGCAACTGGATACGTTGCCCATCCCGTACGGCTGGTGATTTAAACGGAATACGATACCACCAAGACACGTCAAATGGAGTCTTGTCAGCCTCCTGATAATTCATACCGACAAATAAATCTTGATATTGACCATTCGCCGTAAGCACTCCCATTACCGTTGAAGGAACCGTAGCCGGAAACCACGTATCCGTAACAGCCTCCGGCGTAGAGAGAACCTCCCCTTTCTGGGTGATATTCGCAGAAGACTGCACCTGCCATCCTTCCGACAAACGAATTTGATCCACATAAACCATGGGCTCGCCTTGATTACAGGAAACGAAGCCTAGATTTAGAGACAGGATCAAACCGATTAATATTTTCAATCGTTTTCTTATCATAGACAAAGCATTTATTTATTCCCAGACTTTTGTTTCCATAGGAGAAAGACCTTGCCGGAAGAATTCATCTTGCAATTGGATCGTAGCCGTATCAGCCTTTACCGCTTTTATAGCTTCCATAAGCTGTTGGCTACGGGCAGTCAAACGTACCTCCCCCAATTCGGGTGTAGCCCCGCTAGATTCTCCTGCATAATGATTCGGATACTGGGAATACCATGAGATACCGGTATTGACATTCGGTAAATCAAGTCGTTTCAAGTTACGTCCGGACTGTGCGTTGACTTGGTCCATACGTACATGTTCAGGACAAATCACAAGCATTTCCGCCGTTTCTATTTCATCCGCATGTCCTCCAGTCGTGCTTTTGCGCAAAGCCTTGATCTTCTTTTGAGTTTCCGGGGTCTCCCTCAGCTGGAACAGGAAAACCGCATAGTCTCTCGGTGATTCCAATTGGATTTGCAGGAAATAAGGAAGGAAAGAATTATTCCCGCCATGCGTATTGACAAGAATGATCTTTTTTAACCCATTACGTGCGATCTCCCGACAGGTCTCATCCAAGAATTTCAGCATAATTTCCGTACTATAAGCGACTGTTCCCGGTTGATGCTTCGCTTCCAATATCTGTCCTATATAAAAATCAGGGAAGACTATAGCGTATTCTTGGCCAGCCGCTCGTCTGCACATCTCGTGAGCACGGATCACGTCCGTCCCCAAAGGTAAATGAGGACCATGTTTCTCCATCACGCCTATAGGAATAATACAAACTCCTTGCGCTTTCTCCACGGCTTTCTTAAAATCAAGGGAAGTCAGCCGATCCCAAAAGAAAGGTAAATCATTGTCCGCGGCAGCACTAGCCTCAGCGACGGGTTCTCTAACAGTTTCCTCTTGCCAATCTGCGGCTAATAGCGGACGGCTGGCACCGGCTACCAAGCCTGCGCCAATACCTTTTGCGATGAAAGTTCTTCTTTTCATACGATTTATTTCTTATTTAATATATGGGTTATAAAGCAAAATCAGTCATATAAACACGCACCTTTTCCGTGTTAACAAAGGCAAATCACAACATCCGTGGTTAACTTCCGTTATGAATATATAATTATCTGATTATCAGTGATAACAAATACGGCCCTATCAAGTCCGTCACCAAACCATGTCAAGTGACGGACTGAACCGCATTCGATCCGTCACCCAACCTAGCGCTGTCGCACGGGGTACCTGTTTTTTGGTTTATTTAACCAAAAACACCGTTACCATCCGATAAGATCACCAACCGATATACTCAGAGTCCGGGCCTTCCCAACCCGCATTCTGGACCAATGTTCCGGAAGACAGGTTGATCTCCGACTCCGGGATCTTAAAGAAACCGTTCGTAGCTTGATACCTCGCCACGTATCCCACCCCGAAATCTTTCATCACGGAAGGTCTGCCCTCGTTATAAAGAGGTTGTCCTACTTGATTTCGCAGGCATTGTTCCGCAATATGCCAACGACGGATATCCGCCCATCGCCTTCCCTCGAACGCCAGCTCAAAACGGCGTTCCTTTCGTAAGGCCTCCATTGAATAGTCGACCGGCGGAAGCCCAGCCCTAGCCCTGACCAGATTCATCCCATCCGCATTTTCCTTTAATTCCGATTGCATCAACAAGACATCCGCATAACGAATAAGGCATAAATCATCCACATGTCCCAAATCATAGGCATCATCCGTACGCCCATACATCAATGATGCGAATGTATTCCTACGCTCTCCATTCTCGTCATACGCTTGAATAGGCATATATTTCTTAGGCCAGAACTGGGAATCCTCCATCTGGCGATCCGCACCCTGCACATAGTCCGGATAATCCTCGGCCACAGAAAACATGGAAGCCTCCCTTCTAGGATCCAATGGCTCACTCTCTTTCCACTCATTCCATAAAGAAGGAGAGGCCGATCCTACCCCCCAGCCTCTACCGAATGGGAAGGTATTCTCCGTTCCGTTACCCGGGTCGCGCAAGCCAAAAGCCAAGTCCCATTGGTTTCCATATCCAGTAACTGTTCCCCAGTCAGACATTGAAGAACATTTAATAACGAATACATGCTCCGGGTTCTCTCCGTCCATCATCCAAGTATTGCCAGATGCCGACAAATCGGCTACATAATCATAATCTTTCGCCGTATAAGTATTTGAATAGGCCCACAAACGACGATAATCATTCACCAAATTATGTCCTGAGTTTGCAATACAATCATCTACCCAGCCAATCACCTCATTTTTGGAAATCACACCTACATTATTGCCAGCACCATCACCTAGCGGTAAATCTGTCTTCTCATAAAATCCAGTATAGAAAAGGAAAACACGAGCCATTAACGCTTCAGCCGCCCATTTGGTAATACGTCCCGAAACAGTTTCGGTATAACGGGTAGCCGGTAAAAACTCTATCGCAGACTTTAAGTCGTACGCAATATGCCCGTAAATGACATCTATGTCTGTAGCCGGGATATCTAGGGCCTCGGATGTAAAAGGAAGAGGTATAGAGCCCCACATCTCCGCTGCGTCATTCACATAAAACGCACGTAAGAAATGAACTTGGCCTTTATAATTATCCAAAGCACTCTCACTGACAAACTCAACGCACTTATCCAAATTCTCTATCGCCATATTCGCCCGAAAAATACCTTTATAATAGTCGATCCACGCAGGTCTCAACATATCTGTTCCGAAATTCATCAAATGCCCGGGAGCCTGAAAATGCTTATCATTCGCCCCTCCACCTCCAAAACGGTCGTCCGAGGCCACCTCGCTCACAAAGAAATAAGAAGAGGAATAATCCGTGCTCAGTGAGTTCAATATGGTATATACCCCTGTCACCATATTATCCACATCCTTGGCTGAGGCTGGATAATTATCACTTGTTTGCTTCGTATAACTTTCCGTATCCAAAAAATCCTCACAACTAGACAGCCAAATCAATCCTGCCAGTAACATCAATACATATCTTTTCATAAATCGCCTCCTTATTAAAATTTCAAGTTAACACCAATCAAAAAAGTCTTAGGGCTAGGATAGAAACCCAGATCTACGCCCGATCCCCATTCGAACGAGTCATTGCCACTATAACCAACCTCTGGATCCAAACCCGAGTATCCCGTGACCGTAAACAGATTCTGAGCCGTTACATACAAACGTGCTTGACTGAAAGGCATAGCTGGGAACAACTTCTGAAAATCATACCCAAACGTGATATTGGAAATCTTTACGTAATCCGCATTTTCGATCACGATATCGGACACCTCCTGCCAGTTTGGGTTGGATCCATTTGTCAGACGCGGCAATTTATTGGATGTACCCTCTCCTGTCCATACGCCATAAATATCAGTCGTAAAGTTTTCTTGCGGAGAGTCCGCATACGAACGGTAAGATTTCGCGATCTGATGGCCAAAAGCGCCATATGCCGTGACGGCAAAATCAAAACCTTTATACCCCAGAGTCAGCGTCAGACCACTTGTCACATTCGGGTTCGGATCACCCATCATGACCTTGTCATCGTCCGTAATCGCCCCATCGTGATTCGTATCCGAGAAAATCAAATCTCCCGGTTGCACATTCTCTTGCAATATTCCCTTCCCCGCAGATCTATAGTCATCGATTTGAGCTTGGTTCTGAAAAACACCTTCCGTCCGGAAGCCCCAGAAGTAACCGATCGGGAAACCTACCTGCGCCCTAAACATCTCATCCGTTGCCTGACTCAATACGTTCGCCGGCCCATGAATGATCCCTTCCGTGTTCGCGATACGAGTGACTTCATTCTTATTCGTACCGATATTGAATGCTACGCCATAGCTAAAATCTCCAATCTGATCATTCCAGTTTAGTGCGATCTCAACACCTTTATTCTGCACGTCACCTCCATTGATATAAGGAGCGCCAGTCCCGTAAAGCGCAGGGATAGGAGCCGCTACCAACCAATCCTTTGTCGTTTTCTTATACCAATCGAAAGCGATACCCAAACGAGAATCTAATACACGAGCGTCAAATCCAAAATCCAACTGTTCGGACGTTTCCCACGTCACCTCCTCATTTGGAAGAATATCCGCATACGAACCGGTTGACGGGGTCAATTTATCTGTCCCAAAATAATACTGGTTCTCGGAATCGGAAGCAATAGTAGCAAGATATTGGAAATTATCGATCGAGGAATTACCATTACGTCCCCAGCTTCCACGTATCTTCAGGAAATCTAAACCATTCTCCCGCAGGCTTTCCATAAAATCCTCATTCGTAATCACCCAGCCGGCAGAGACAGAGGGAAAATATCCCCAGCGATGGCCACGGGCAAAATTAGAGGAACCATCAGAACGCATCACGACGGAGGCCATATACTTCTCCTTGTAATTGTAATTGATACGGCCAAAAAAGGAAGCCAATCCTCCCCGGCTACTCGGATAGCCAGAAAGGGATATATTATTCAACGCGGTCGGATTTGCGTTATCAATCCAAGCATAATCAAATCGGCCGGGGAAAAGCGTATTCTCTGACGAACCACTCAAGTTCTCACCTAAGCCCCATTTCTCTATGGATTGTCCTAGTACTGCGTCGAAGACATGATCTTCGTTGATTTTCCAACTATAGCTGATCGTATTCTCCCATGTAAATGAGTGGAAGCTGGACATGCTTTGAGAAACCTGATCCGTTGTCCGTTGATTTTGGCTACCTACATAATAAATATTATTATAAGAGCGACGAGAATTGGAAGTCATCTTATAACCAAACACGGAACGCCATTTTAAATTCTTAATAGGCTGTATCTCCAAAAACAAATTCCCTTGTAAGTTATACCTTTTCGCCTGATTGTTTCCACTGCTCGAAGCGGTCATTAAGGCTATCGGATTAAACGCGGTACCATCAAAAGTCCAACCTTCAGCATTCTTGGCAGGTTGGTCATACAATTCGCCGTCTTGTGAATACATCGGCATCAACGGATTAGCGACTAAGGCGTTGTGTATATCATTCCCATAAATATCACCAATGGAAGTCATGTTCTTCCGATTTGAGAACGAATAGGTCAGGTTCTCACCGATCTTTATCGCCTCGAAGTCCTTTATCCTCAACAAAACATGCTCCGAGTTCATACGAGCCGTATAACGTTCGTATGTCGGATCCACCGGATTACCAAAGATTCCCTCTTGATGGGTGTACGAAAGTCCCATCGCAAATTTGGAAGATTCACTACCACCCGTCAAGTTCACGGAATGGTTTTGAGTCATAGCCCCCTCATTAGACATCTCACGCATCCAATCCGTGCCGTTCCAAGCACCGCTCATAACGCTATCGTATATATATCCGGGTAACAGCCTTTTCCAATCATAAGGCTCATTACCGTCACCCACTTGCATCATATCCTCAATTTCCATATACTGACGAGCATTCAACAAGTCCGGATATTTAGATACTTTCTGCCAGCCTACATAGCCGTCATACGAGATTTGCACTTTACCCGCTCTACCTTGCTTTGTTGTCACCAATATAACTCCATTGGCGGCACGAGCACCATAAATAGCGGCTGAAGCCGCATCCTTCAACACATCAATCGACTCTATGTCCGATGGATTTAACGCATTGATATCTCCACCAGCGATCCCATCAATCACATATAAAGGCGCAGAGTCGCCGATAGTTCCGATACCACGAACATTGACCTTGAAGCCTTCACCCGGCAAACCGGAGCTTTGACGAATCTGGACACCCGGTGTTTGCGACTGCAACGCACCTAAAGCACTGTTCGTAGAAAGTTTTTGTATGTCATCCCCTTTTACTTGGACGGTAGCCCCTGTCACCAACTTTTTCTTCTGAACACCGTAGCCTACAACGACAACCTCATCCAATGATTGCGAGTCTTCACGCATCACAATACGCAAGTCGGTTATTTTTTCTGAAATCTTGACTTCTTGGGATAAATAACCGATATAAGATATTTCCAAGGTAGTACCAGATGGAACCAACAAAGAAAAGCGTCCGTCCAGATCAGCTATAGTCCCATTAGTAGTTCCTTTTTCTTGTACATTCGCTCCGATTAACGGCTCACCATTCTGGTCGATAATCACGCCGGATACCTTGATATCACCTTGCCCCCTGTTGGATGCACCTCCTTCCGCTCTCGGAGAGGCATGAGACAAGACTATATGCGTACCTTCCATAACATAGCGAATGGGACTCCCATCCAAAGCTCGATCAAGAACATCTTTTACCGGCTGATTTGTAGCATTTATAGAAACCTTATACTTATCTACAGCCACATTGCCCTTACTATATATAAACAGATAATCCGTCTGATTCTCGATCTCACTCAATAATTTCTCCAATTGAATGTTTGTCGCATGGATCGTAACTTTAGTCTCCTGCGAGAACATCATATTTGCCCATAGGCAATTCCCGCACAATATCAAAAAAAGGTAACTAATCTTCATAATTCGTATTATTCGATTACTGGTTGTTATCCTATGGTATTTTTCCATATATTTGTATTACTTTAAAGTGAAACATTTAATGAATTGTAAAGTGTTCGCTTTCTGCCGGTAAGTGCTGACATCACTTACCGGCTTTTAGCCCGGTAAAATCCTCATACATTCGTCATAGGCAATTTATTTTATGTGAATAATATTGGTATCCTCTTCCCGTACATACGTGAACCGGACATCATTTCTCAAGATATTCAACGCATAGTCAATCCCATCGGATTGTCGGAACTTCCCGGTACAGACATAATCGTTTACCGTTGTATTATCTATCTTAATCTTGACCGCATAATATTTCTCAAACAAATCCATTAATTCCGGAAAATGTATATTATCGAAGCAGATCAGCCCTTCACGCCATCTATAAGGATTATAATCAGTAATCTCCTTTCCCCTCAATTTCCCATCTTTCATATAAACCATATGTCCTGGAGTCAATAAGGTCTCTTGACCTTGAACGGAAGAGCAGACTTTCAAGGAACCTTCCATCAAAGCTACGCTAAAACGTTCCGGGGTTACTTCTACATGGAAAGAGGTTCCGAATACCCGGATATCATGTGCCTCCGTATGTACGGTAAACGGATTCTTCTTATCCGCACTTACCTCAAAATAGGCTTCTCCTTCTAAAAATACATTCCTTTCATTTTTCTCAAAAACGGAAGGATAACGCAATGTAGAACGAGCGTTAAGCCATACTTTACTGCCATCGGATAAAGTAACGTTAGCACTTTTTCCTGCAGGGACTTCGATCGTATTCAATGCTTGGGCACGGGCAGACTTATCTATATACTGCCAAGTAGCGACCCCTGATAATACAAGCAGAATGATTGCCGCTATTTTCAACAGTTCTCTTGTAAAGAGTATCCATTTCGTATTTGGAGAATGATTAGGTAACTCAACAGGATATGGTACTACTTGCATCGCATCAAACAAGGCACTCTCCTCAAAAAACACTTTCTCATTTTCAGGAGAGGCACTTACCCATGCCCGGACCTTTTCAATTTCAGATGGGCTACAACTACCTTCAAAAAAGCGATATAAAAGTTTTTTACGCATAAAAATCAAGTTTAAACAGATAAGCATCTATAATAATAGCGCCTAAGCTAGGCATAACCCTAACCCAAATGGATTGTTTTTTATGTTACGTATTGAAAATTTATTCAATTGCCTAATCTAAACCTGTTTTTTCACGAAAAGGATAGTCGTATTATCAAATGATTTTTTATATAGAGAATAATAGTCCTGTTTAAATTCTATTGTCTATTTTCCACATATACTTTTTCGCATTTAAATCCTGAGGATATAGTTCCCTAGGAACTATGTTCATGACTATTTAGTGCCAAATGCCTTTTATGTTAAAACTCCAAAAGATGAGGCAAATATATTGATTTCTTTTAGCAAAACACAATCTTTTCTATTCTAAATCAATATTGTCTTATATTTTATTGACATAACTATATGATTTCAGGGCATAAAAGTCTCACCGGTTAGTCTAGTTACGCTCTGTAGATACAATATGTGAATTAGAAAGAAGCGTAGTTTGTAAATACCAAATATAGTTCCTAGGGAACTTTGCAGAACTTAGTTTTACTCCAGAAGTCATGTAATCTTATTTTTATTACTCAGCTTATAATGGCAAAAGACAATTTTAACATTATTTACGAACGAAACTATCAACGATCGTTCATGTTCGCTAAATCATACGTACATGATGATATGATAGCAGAAGATATAGTATCCGATTCTCTTGTGAAGTATTGGAGACTGATCTCCACCCAAAAAGGAGAAGCGGCAGAAGCTCTTTTACTTTCGATCTTGAGAAATAAAGCTCTCGACTACTTACGCCATAAAGCTGTACATGATGCTGCGATCGAAAATCTAGAAGAAATAAAAAAGCGAGAACTAAGCATCCGCATATCCACTTTAGAGGCTTGCGATCCAGAAGAAATTTTCCGGGAAGAGATACGCACAATCCTTCAGCGCACCCTACAATCATTGCCCGAACAAACTCGCAGGATATTCGAGATGAGTCGTTTCGAAAACAAAACAGTGAAAGAAATCGCTATAGAAACCAACCTCACCGTAAAAGGAGTAGAATACCACATTACCAAGACTTTAAAAGTATTACGTATCAATCTAAAAGATTATCTTCCCTTATTCTATTTTCTTTTTTCTTGACTTTTCTCGTTTTTCCACTAGGGATCTATCTTGCAGCATCGTTTATTATTTATAAAGCGAAATTAATAGATACCATGAAGGAATTACTACAACGATACATAAAAGGAGAGGTTTCAGAGAAAGAAAGACTAAAAATAGCATCATGGTTAGACGAAAGCCCTGAAAACATGCGTGAATTTCTGGTTCTACGCAAATTATATGATATTTCACTCTGGCAAGCTAATACAGATAAGACAAATTCCGTAAAGAAAGTACATTATTCCATACGGAAGGGAATGGCCGAGATCTTAAAAATCGCAGCCATCTTTCTAATCGGCTTTTGGGGAAGCAAACAACTGCAGATACAACAATCGAACAAGAAACAAATGCAAACCATTCATGTCCCTGCCGGACAACGGGCAGAGGTCACCTTAGCCGATGGTACACATGTATGGCTGAACTCTCGCTCAACCCTAAAATTTCCTGAACAATTCAGCTCAAACGCCCGAAACGTGGAATTAGACGGCGAAGGTTACTTCTCTGTCCAGCACAATGAAAATAGTCCATTTACCGTACATACCCAAAATCATGATATTCAAGTATTAGGTACAGAGTTCAATGTGAAAGCTTACCATAACACATCCTTGTTCGAAACCGCCCTTTTAAAGGGATGTGTAAAAATCAGTTCCCCTAATTTAAGAAATGGATTACAACTCAAGCCTAATGAAATCGTTCGTATAGAGAATAGGATGCTCAAGAAATCTACAATTAATAATAGCGACTATTTTAAATGGAAAGAAGGCCTGTTCTGTTTTGAGAATGAATCAATCCAAGATCTAATAAAGAAACTAGAACTTTATTATGATACTACGATTGAGATCCAACGTCCCTCATTGTTGAAACATCACTATTCCGGCAAATTCCGTATTCAAGATGGAATAGAGCATGTATTAAAAGTACTTCAGTTAAAACATAAATTCACATACATTAAAAATGACGATAAGAATCTAATAATCATAAAGTAAGAACAGAATGTTAACCTTATAAATCATGTATGCCTATGAGATAAAAAATATCAAAAAAGAAACGGTATATAAAAACCGGGAAATGCGGCAACACTCCCCGGAAAGAATCAATACCACATGCACTTAAATCATCAGTATCAAATTCAAGAGTTACAAATGTATGAAAAATCAAACAAAAAGAGTTATGAAGTTAACTTTTATAACACTATTTCTATCAACCACAGGAATGTTTGCATCTGTTAATTCGCAAAATACACGGGTCAATATCCATGTGAACAATGCAAACACTCAAATTGTCTTAAACGAAATCGAAAAACAAACAGACTATCTCTTTGTGTACGACACAAAAGAAATAGATCTAAATCGTAAGGTTTCCGTAGAGGCGCAAAATAAAACCGTAGCAGATGTGTTATCATCTGTCTTTACCCAAACAGACATCTCATATGCGATGGAGGGTAATAACATCATGTTAATGCGAAAAAACACTTCTGTTACACAACAGAGTAACCGGAGAATTACCGGTGTTGTGAAAGACGCAATTGGTGAACCTATCATTGGAGCAAATATCGTGGAGAAGGGAACCACAAACGGTATAATCACCGACATTAACGGAAATTTCAGCCTTATGGTCTCCGAGAACGCCATCTTGCAAATTTCCTATATCGGATATCAGACACAAGAAATCCCGACCAAAGGGCAGACGAACATCCAAATTACCATGAAGGATGACGCACAAGCATTGGATGATGTCGTTGTTATCGGTTATGGTACGCAACGCAAGAAAGACGTAGCCGGATCTATCTCTTCCATATCTACGAAGGATTTATCTATTCAATCATCCGGGAATATACAGAACCTTCTTCAAGGTAGGTTATCCGGTGTGTCCGTAACAACTTCCGGCGTAGCTGGCGATGCTCCTGCTATCCGTATTCGGGGTGTCGGAACACTAAACAATAACAGCCCGTTGTATGTTATCGATGGTTTTCCTACAAAAAGCGAGATCGCATCCCAAATAAATCCTTCAAGCATAGAGTCCGTACAAGTATTGAAGGATGCTTCCTCCGCCTCTATCTATGGTTCCCAAGCAGCTAACGGGGTTATCTTAATCACGACAAAGCAAGGTAAAGAAGGAAAACCTACCGTTGACGTAAAAGTAAACGTAGGTGTACAACTTCCTACCAACTTGCCGGAAATGCTAAACTCCCAACAATATGGAGAAGTCTTGTGGAACGCAATGAGAAACGCCGGGTTAACACCACAGCACGACCAATATGGCAACGGAGCTACACCCGTCATTCCTGATTATATCCTACCGGCAGGAGCCATGGAAGGCCAGGTAGATCTCAGTACTTATAATACCGCGGAAAATCAATTTATGCGCGCTAATAAGATCGGGACTAATTGGGCTGATGAAGTTTACCGCCCCGCACCGACTACAAACATTGATATCAGCGCACAAGGAGGTGGCAATGGGTCTAAATATTTCTTGAGCGCAAACTATTATAAACAAGAAGCTCTTGTAAAATGGGCGGGCTATGATCGCTTCTCTTTACGAGCCAATTCTCAATTTAAGATTTTGAGCTGCGCCACATTAGGATCAAACCTAAGCGCAACTTACTCTAAATACAAAGGAAGCAAATCAGACCATGAGGCCGTACGTATGGCTCCGCTTATTCCGGTTTACGACGTAGAAGGTAATTGGGCCGGAACAAAAGCTAATGGTTTAGGTGATTCCAAGAATCCGGTAGCCCAACTTTATAATCAAAGAGAAAATTACAACGACAACCTCAACTTGTTAGGTAATTTGTATTTGGATATCAATTTCTTGAAATACTTCCAATTCAAGACAAATGTTGGCGTAAACGTTGAGGATAGCGGCTCCAAAGAGTTCAATCCAAAAACTTATTGGAACAAAGGAGACGCAAATACGCTAGTGAATTCTTTAAAGGAAGTAAGAGGCCGTAAATCAGAATTGGTTTGGAACAATACTTTGACCTTCACGAAAAAATTTCGTGAAACACATAATCTGAATGTTTTGCTAGGTACAGAAGCCATTAGTTCTAAAATAGAGAATCTCTCTGCTTATAGAAGTAATTTTATTATCGAGGATCCCGATTATAGATACCTTGACGCTGGCGAATCCAACAAGGACAATACAGGCAACGCAAATGAATACGCTTTGTTCTCTCTGTTCGCACGTGTCAATTATCAATATAAGGACAAATATTATTTAGGGGCTATTATTCGTCGAGATGGGTCCTCACGTTTTGGTGCGAATCATAGATATGGCTACTTCCCAGGGGTAAACGCCGCATGGAGACTTACGGAAGAAAACTTCATGAAAGGGCAAGATATCCTCAGTGATCTGAAAATCAGGGCCAGTTACGGTTTGACGGGAAATCAAGATATCGACAACTACGCATTTGCGTCCATGTATTATACGAATATCTCAACTAGCAGCTATCCTATAGCGGGAGATCCAAACTCTGTCACTCAAGGTATCAGCAAGGAGAGCATTGGTAATCCGGATCTTAAATGGGAGACGACTACACAAACAAACATTGGTATCGACGCAGGTCTTTTTAATAATAAACTGAATTTGTCATTCGATTTCTACCATAAATATACTACCGACATCTTGCAAAGAATTACTTATCCTTCTACCGGAGGAGTGGCAAGTGCCCCATTTATGAATATCGGTGAAATGCAAAATAATGGATATGAATTGAATATCAATTTCCAGAATACGACAGACTATGGTTTCCGGTACGAATTAGGGCTCATTTTGTCTGGATATCGTAATGAGGTAAAGAAATTAGCTTCAAATCAATTCATATCGAACACATATACAAGAACAGAAGTAGGTCATCCGATTTCCTCTTTCTATGGCTATGTGATCGATGGTATTTTCCAAACACAAGGCGAGGTCGACTCGCATGTAGAACAGTCAGACAAAGCAATCGGCCGTTGGAAATATAGAGATGTGAATAATGACGGAAAAATAGACAGCCAAGATAGGGCCTATATCGGTAATCCTCACCCTGATTTCGAGTACTCTTTGAGTTCACGCTTCTATTACAAGAACTTCGATTTGTCTCTTTATATCCAAGGCAGTCAAGGAAATGATATTTGTTTCGCATCGAAAGGCGGTAGGGATGGCCTTGATTTCTGGGGAGATTATTTCAATAAAAGTACCCGTATATTGAATACTTGGACTCCTGAAAACAGAAATGCGGAACTGCCGGAGATCAATATCTTGAATCCAAATGATGAGGCAGGTAAGGTTTCTTCATACTTAATTGAAGATGGTTCTTATATTCGTTTGAAACAATTAGAATTAGGATATACCCTTCCGAAACAAACGCTTTCGAAAATTGGACTCCAGCAATGTCGTGTTTATTTGAACGCGGAAAACTTATTGACATTGACAAAGTATAACAACATTGATCCCGAGGTTAAGAACGGCGATGACAAGAATATGGGTGTCGATTATATGAATAATATGCCACTAGCACGTGTATTCTCCATTGGTTTCAATTTATCATTCTAATACTTAAAATTAAACAAACATGAAAAATCTATTTCATATAGCGAAAAAAACGTTCACATGGGTAACCGTCACGATGGCTGTTAGCCTGTTTAATGGTTGTTCTGATTTTTTGGATAAACAACCATTAGGCAAATTGAATGAGTCTGTATTAACAGATGAAAGTACCGTGAATAAACTCCTTATTGCCTGCTATAGTCCATTAAACGGATTTATCAACGGAGTTTGGGGAATAACAAGTGGGCCGGATAATGTCTTCTATGGAGATATGTGCGCTGGAAATATCCATAAAGGAAGTACTACCGGCGATCAAGGTGAACTGCTACAGATGGAGCGTTATGTCGCTACTGCTGAAAATGGTCGTATCCGGGATAAATGGATACTGGTATATGGAGCTATTGAGCGTTGCAACGACGTACTTCGTATGCTGAATGATAATAAAATTGATGGCTTATCAGAAGAAAGTGAAATGGAAATTAGAGCAGAAGCCCGTTTCCTAAGAGGATATTATCATTTTGAAGCGAAAAAAATCTGGAACATGGTCCCTTATATTGATGAATACGTGGAAGATCCGCAAAGAAGAGTTCCCAATGACAAAGATATTTGGCCTAATATTGAGGAAGACTTCTCTTTTGCTACCGGAATTTTACCGGATAATCAGAGTGAGCCTGGAAGACCTACGAAAAACGCCGCGAAAGCGTTCTTGGCCAAGGCTTATTTATTCCAGCAAAAATATAGCGAAGCAAAAGTTTTATTAGACGAAGTCATCACTAGCGGAAAATATAAGTTACTTGCCAATTATTTTGATAACTTCAATGCGGAGCAAAACAATAACGCAGAAGTGGTATGGTCTAACCAGGTAGCGGTAAATGTAGCGGGAGCTGGTTACGATCGTAGCCAACGTGGTTTCGACTTATCTTATCCCAATGCTCCAGATCAACCAAACTTAAGTGGAGCCGGATTCCAACAACCTACTTTCGACTTAGTGAATGCCTATCAAGTAGACGAAAATGGCCTACCCATGATTGACACTTACGCTAACCATGAATTCAAAAACGACCAAGATATCGAATCAAGCGAGGCATGGGAACCAGATATGGAAACCCCTGTAGATCCGAGATTAGACTGGGTCATTGGTCGTAGAGGCATTCCATATCATGATTGGGGATTGCACCCGGGAAAAGCTTGGATCAGGGATCAAGTCAGCGCAGGTCCTTATAACCAAAAGAAATGGATTATATTAGAAAGCCAACTTGCTACATACGCTTATGACAATACAGCAAAATTTAACGCAATGAATTTCAATATTATTCGATACGCTCAAGTATTATTGTGGGCAGCGGAATGTGAGGTGGAGATTGGTAACCCTGAGAAAGCAAAAGAATATGTCAATATGATTCGTCAAAGGGCAAAAGACGGATCTTACGTGAGATTAGGAGATGAAGCGCCTTTTGGCAATGGTCCAGTTGCCGCCAATTACAAAGTGAATATCTATAAAGATTCATGGGCAGGACTTAGTAAAGACGTATTACGAAAACGTGTACGATTTGAAGAACGCTTGGAACTTGCGTTAGAAGGTCATTTCTTCTTCGATTTGGTACGTTGGGATATCGCTGAGGATTTTTTAAATAAATATGTCGAAAGAGAAAAAAGACATATCCAATATTTAAATGGAGCCGTTTTTGATAAGAACCATCGCTATTACGCTATTCCTCTAACTGAAATAGATAGAAGCTATGTCGATGGTAAACCAACATTGACACAGAATCCGGGATATTAATTATAGTAAGTGTGAGGGGGTATCATAATATCCCCTCCACTTTTATCTACAAAAGATTTGAATATGACACAATATCTAAAGTCACTTTATCTATGCATTTGTTTACTGGGGGGATTTATATCTTGTCAAACAAATGAAAGTATCACTCAAGATGAGGAGATACAAACAATCATGGAAGGAATCTCGAATCAAGCGGGTCAAGAAAAAAATCCTTATCTGACAGCAGGAGATAAAACCTACATAATAGGTACGCAAGATGGAAACTTCCCTGATCTTGGTGGACATACTCCCGGAGAGATGGGAGGAGTTTGGAATCATTTGATCAAGCTATTAGATGGCTTTTGGGTAAAAATGACAGATAATAAAGGTAATTCTTGTTGGTTGGAAAACGCAATACAATATACGAATTATCCTTTTGGAAGTAAATTTGAGTACGCTCCTTTATTTAATAATAGTATCCGTGTCAATCGTTTCCAATTTTGCCCACAAGGAAAAAATGGTGTTGTTATTACCTATACCATCGAAAATGTATCGGATTCAGAGCAAACGGTCCTTTTTGATTTTGTCGCAAAAACAGATTTGTTGCCTGTATGGTCATCCGGGACAATCGGGTTAAAAGACGCAAAGGATGTCGTGAACTGGGATGCCCAAGATGCCATTTTTAAAGCGAAAGATTTAGGTAATAACTGGAACGTAATTTGGGGAGCGGATCAACATACGAGTATTTATCAACTAGATGCTCCTACTTATATAAATACGCAAGGAACGGGTAAAAGTGCCTCTTCTACTTATACGATTACACTTCCTAAGAATCAGGAGAAAAAACTTTCTTTCGTCATCGCAGGATCAAAAGACAGTGAGGAGGATGCCCTAAAAAGTTATAAAGACATCTTAGCGAACCATTCCGAAATGTTGGAAGATAAAAAAACGCATTACACCCAACTACTAGAAAGAGGACAGATTAACATTCCAGATAAAAAGTTACAAGAGGTTTATAACTGGTGCAAAATCAATACGGAATGGCTTGCTGCGGATATGGAAGGAGCAGGACGCTTTCTGGGAGCGGGTGCGATTGAATATCCATGGTTATTTGGTTGTGATAATTCTTATTCATTACAAGGCCTTGTCGCTACAGGTGACCAAAAATTAGCAAAAGAGACATTGAGAGTTATCAAAGAGATGTCAGAGAAGGCCAATGGAAATGGCCGTATTTTGCATGAAATGGCATTCAACGCATTCGTCAGCCACAAAGGAAATACTCAAGAGACTGCTCATTTTATCATCGCTGTATGGAATGTTTATAAATGGACTGGTGATAACAAATTCCTTGCAGATATGTATCCTTATATGCAAAAAGGTCTGAACTTCCTTTTGAAAGATATGGATACAAATAAGAATATGTTCCCCGAAGGGTATGGAATCATGGAAGTTAGAGGATTAAATGCGGAATTGATCGATGTCTCTGTTTATACCCAGCAAGCACTGGAAGTTATGTCGCAGATTGCCTTAATAATGAGAGAAGAAGCATTTGCCAGTGAGTGTGCCTCGCAAGCAACCGACTTGAAAGAAAAGATCAACGACCTATTTTGGGATAAGGATTTAGAAATTTATTGTGATTTTTATGGAACGAGAGAGCAAGCCTTAGAAACAACTAAAGGTGCTATCGAACAGGTTCGTAATACAGAATACAGGTGGGATGTTGCCGAGGTTTCCTTACAGGAATATGAGGATAACAAGAAAAAGCATATCGCAATGTATGAGGATATGTATAAACAATTTGAAGCGTATCCAACCGGTATTATGAAAGGATGGTTAACTAACAAGAATTGGGTAATAAGCACTCCAATAGAAACTCAGATTGCCTCAGAAGACAGAGCTATTCGGCAATTGGATAAAGTACGAAAAGAGCATTGCGGCGAATATGGTCCTTATTTATCCGCTGTCGAAAGAGATCGCATGATGACTATCGCAACAGGCGTACAAGCGATGGCCGAATGCGCTTACGGACGTGTAGATGAGGCTTTATGGTATATCAATCGCATCGTCGATACATTTGGCCGTACACTTCCGGGATCAATCAATGAGATGATGCCTGATTATGGCTGCCCTGTTCAAGCATGGACCATCTATGGTATAGCAACACCTTTGATTCGTTATATATATGGCATACAACCAGAAGCCTATAAAAAGATCTTGACCCTAAGTCCTAATTTACCATCAGATTGGGACTTTATTGAAATGAAAGATCTTCCTGTTGGAAATAATAAGATTAATTATAAAGTAAAACAACTGGAAGATGGATTGGAAATCACGTTAGATACAACTGAAAAGGATTGGAGTTACCTATTAAGACCGGTAAAACAACCTATCAAGCGATTTATAGTGAATGGTAAGGAACAACGGATTTAGAGAGAGACGGGGCATGCCCCGTCTCCACATATAGACACCGCCTCATAATGATCTAAAATTAAAACAGATAACCCCAACTATTTTGAGTAAATAGAACTTAGTCTGAATTCCGTATTCAAGACCTCTTTCCACTCTAACCTTTTACTATCAATGCGATAAATGGACAACAATCAATTTCTTTCATCCCATATTATACTTGAGATAACCGGAAAGCGGGGAAAATGAAAGTATGATTACTTTAACTATTTTTCTTGAAAAAATTCCTACTTTTACCGCTAAATCTGTATTGAAGATGAAAGGAGACGATTTTAATATCATTTATGAACGGAATTACCGACGGTCATTCCTGTTCACCAAATCATACGTACATGATGACATGGTGGCTGAGGATATCGTAGCCGAATCGCTTGTAAAATATTGGCGACTGGTCTCTGCTGGAGAAAACGAGATAACAGAAGCCTTATTGCTCACGATTTTGAAAAATAAAGCCCTTAACTATTTACGCCATAAAGCCATACATGATGCCGCTATTGAAAATTTAGAGGAAATAAAAAATAGAGAACTAAGCATTAGAATTTCCACACTCGAGGCTTGCGATCCGAAAGAGATCTTCTCTGATGAGGTCAATAGGATCATCCACAAAACTTTAAAAAACTTACCAGAACAAACTCATCGAATATTCGAGATGAGCCGCTTCGAGAATAAAACCGTAAAAGAAATAGCGGATGAGACAAACCTCACCATAAAAGGTGTAGAATACCACATAACCAAGGCTTTAAAAGCTTTGCGTATCAACTTGAAAGACTATCTACCCTTATTTTATTTTCTTTTTTCTTAATTTTTTTCATTTTTCCACTAGGGATTTAGCGCACAGCGTTGTTTTTATAATAGAAAATAAATTAACAGACATTCATGGAGCAATTACTACAACGGTACATAAGAGGTAAGGTTTCCGAAGAAGAGAGACTGAAAGTAGTGTCATGGCTGGACGAAAGTCCTGATAACATGCGTGAATTTCTGGCTTTACGTAAATTATATGATATTTCACTTTGGCATACGGATACAGAGCAAAAAACACTTCATAAAAAATTCATTCCAACAATTCGACGTATCGCAATCGAAACACTAAAAATAGCAGCGATCTTTTTAATTGGAATTTTTGTTACTAAACAATTCGTAGAACAAAAGGTAGAGGATATACAAATACAAACCATCCATGTACCCACAGGTCAGCGAGCTGAGTTAACTTTAGCGGACGGGACACATGTTTGGCTCAACTCTCGCTCGACATTGAAATTTCCTAATAAATTCGGCACAAATAAACGGAACGTAGAACTTAACGGAGAAGGGTATTTTTCTGTACATCATGACAAAAAACGTCCTTTTACCGTACAAACCGAAAAATACGCAATTCATGTATTGGGTACCGAATTTAATGTTAAGGCATATCACAACAGTCCTTTATTTGAGACAGCATTATTAAAGGGCAGCGTAGAAATATCTTCCTTAACTATGCCGAAAAGATTACGCCTAAAGCCGAACGAGATGGCGATCGCAAGTCAGGAAGGATTAAATACATCCCATATTCCTGACTACAACTACTTTAAATGGAAAGAGGGATTATTCTGTTTCGAAGACGAGTCGATCCAAAGTTTAATAGAAAAGTTACAGCTTTATTATGATATTAAAATTGATGTTCAACGACCATCCTTACTTCAATACCGTTATTCCGGCAAATTCCGTATCAAAGACGGAATTGACCATGTATTGAAAGTATTACAATTAAAACATAAATTCACTTATACAAAAAATGAAGAGACGAATCTAATCGTGATAAAATAAATATTTAGTAGTTAACCTTTTAAATACAGAATATAGAGAATGAAGACATAACAAACAATTAACAGCACAAATTACACAAAAAGGGAGATGCTGCAACATCCCCCTTCCGTAAGTCAGTACCAGACTTGCGAAAATAAATTCATTTAGTACTAACAAATAAGACATTACAAATGTATGAAAAAAATTTGTAACGGGCATTTTATGTCCCCTTTTAACACAGAAGACAAAACATTTCGAATAATGAGATTAACATTCATTGCATTATTTGTATTCAGTTTCAGCTTACTCGCATCCGTACATTCACAAACGATGCGCATCAATATCAATGCTAATAATGAATCTACGCATTCAATTTTAGAACAGATAGAACAGCAAACTGATTATTTATTCATATATAATACAAATGAAATCGACTTAAACCGTAAAGCATCCGTACACGCTCAAGACCAAACAGTAATGGATGTTTTGTCACAAATTTTCAGAAACACGAATATTGGATATGCGATTGAGGGCAGTAATATCATGTTGATGAAGAAAGATGAAAAAGCAGAACAACAACAGGATAACAATAAGGTCTCAGGAACAATTACAGATAAATCTGGAGAACCTATTATCGGTGCTAACGTCGTTATAAAAGGAACAACTAACGGAACTATTACAGATATAGATGGTAATTATACGTTAGATGTTCCTGTTTCTGCCATCTTGCAGATTTCCTATATCGGATATTTGACACAAGATGTTCCTGTAAATGGGAAACAACAAATCAATATCCGTTTAGTAGAAGATACGCAACAATTAGACGAGGTGGTAGTGGTTGGCTACGGTACACAGAAAAAAGGGGAATTAACTTCATCTATTTCCAGCATAAAAAGTGAAACATTCATTCAAGGTTCAGTGCAAGACGCAGCCCAGTTGCTTCAAGGAAAGGTTGCGGGACTTGGCATTGTCATGCCAAATGGTGATCCGACGTCTTCATCCCAAATTGTATTGCGTGGTATCGGCTCACTAAAAGGAGACCGGGTGCCATTAGTTATTGTCGATGGAGTTCCGGGTGATATGAGCACTGTTGCACCAGAAGATATCGAAAGCATAGATGTTATAAAAGACGGCTCAGCCGCCGCCATTTATGGAACCAGAGGAAATAATGGTGTTATTTTCATCACCACAAAAAAAGTGAAAGGAGAGATACCTGTAACTATTGATATTCAAGCTTATGTCACTACCCAGCAAATCAAAAAAAGATTAGATATGATGGATGCCAATCAATACCGTCAATTAGTAAAACAAGGGAAACCCGGCGCTATTGATTATGGTTACGACACAGATTGGCTAGACCAGATATTAAGGACTCCTATTTCTTACGTAACTAATGCCAGTCTACGCGGAGGTAATCGCAACTCTAATTATATCGCAAACATAAACTATAAGTCTGGCCAAGGCATTATCAAACGCTCAGACAATAGAGTATTAACCACACGATTGGAAATCAACCACTCTATGTGGGATAACTTATTAAAGTTTAATTTAAACATCATGGGTAAAGAACAAAGATATACAGCCTTAGGAGATGGCAAAAGCTTCAATGGGGAAATTTACCGAAATGCGTTAATCAATATTCCAACTGAACGTCCGAAAGACGATAACGGAAACTGGATTGAACATCCGACAATGAACGGATATATGAATCCGGTAGCTGCGCTATATGAAAGTAATGGCGAGAATAAAAGTACCCAATTACGTACATTCGGAACCGTTACATTGACTCCCATGGATGAATTTTTCGTAAAAGCATTAGTGTCGAGAACCTCTTATAATCAAACCCGCGGATATGCTGAAACTAAAAAACACATATCAACTGTCCGCAATGGCAAAAACGGGTTTGCTTCTCGTGGAACAACAGCTTCTATCGATAATCTGTTAGAGATCACAGCCCAATACAAAAATAATTTTGGTGCTCATAATCTTACTGGTTTAGCGGGTTATTCTTATCAAGACAATACCTATGAAAATTATTGGATGCAAAACTGGGATTTTCCATCCGATCAATATAGCTATAATAATATGGGCGCTGGAGCTGCCTTAAAAAGAGGAGAAGTTGAGGAAAAGTCTGAAAAAAACAAGTCTAAGTTAATCGGTGTATTTGCTCGTATCAACTATAGTTTCAATGATCGTTATTTAGCATCTGTCAGTATCCGTCATGAAGGAGCTACACAATTCGGAGCTAATTATAAATGGGGAAATTTTCCGGCCGTATCCGTAGGTTGGAATATACATAATGAGGAATTCATGAGCTCCTTACGTTTTATCAGTAGCTTGAAAGCTCGTTTAGGTTTTGGTGTAACGGGTTCAATTCCTGAAGATCCATATATGTCATTAAGCCGCTTGACCAGCGATAAGAATCTCTATACTGGTTCTGGCTGGCTTCCTTCATTAAAACCTTCAAGTAACGCAAATCCAAACCTGCGTTGGGAAAAAAAAGAAGAGTGGAACTTAGGAGTAGACTTCGGCGTTCTTGATAACCGTATCAGTGGATCTATAGACCTTTATAAACGCACGACAAAAGATATGCTATGGAACTATCAAGTAGCCACTCCTCCTTATTTATATCAGGAAATCCTCGCAAACGCAGGAACTATGCAAAATAAAGGACTAGAGATACACCTCAGTGCAATCCCAGTACAAACAAAAGAATTCTCATGGACAACTAGCTTTAATTATTCGACCAACAAAAATAAGTTGGTTGCCCTATCAAACGAGGAATTCCAATTAAAATCCGGTTATATAGAAGATGGCTGGACTGGCGAACCTATCCAACAATATACCCATCGAATATTTGAAGGGGGTGAGGTTGGTAATTTCTACGGTTTTAAAACTATTGATATAGATAACGAAGGACGTTGGATTATTGAAGATAAAAACGGTAATCCAAAACCGATCTCAGAGCAACAAGCAGAAGATAAAAAAATTATTGGAAATGGCCTGCCCAAACACCTATTAAGCTGGGATAACAGTTTTACCTTCAAAAATTTCGACTTAGGTATAACTATGCGAGGTGCATTCGACTATGACATCCTCAACTACCCCCGCATGTTTTATGAATGTCCTGTAAACTTGACCCGGGGAAATTTGCTTGCCACAGCTTATGAACCGAAGTACGGAAAGACTGTACTAAACGACCAACAGGAACTTCAATATGTTAGCTATTTCATCGAAAGAGGAAACTTTTGGAAAATTGATAATATCACCATTGGTTATACCTTAAAACTTAAGAATGATTATTTAAAAAGGATACGTATATACGCAACCGGTAATAACCTATTCACATTTACAGAATACAGTGGATTAGACCCTGAGGTTAATACGCAAGGACTTAATCCCGGATGTGATGAATTAGGCCGTTACCCTTCTACACGTTCCTTTACTTTAGGCGCAATGTTTACTTTTTAAAATAAATAAACTCATGAATACAATTAAAAAACATATAAATATTTTATTATTAGGTTGCTGTTCATTGAACTTTATTTCCTGCACAGACCTAACCGAAGAAATCTTCTCTGACATTACTGAAGATAGTTATAAATATGAAGCTGGAGACGCAACTAAAGTAGTTGGTGCCGCTTATACCAATCTTCAAGATTGGGGATATTGCGGTTCCGGACAAGCTCCAATGCTGAGTCAAGAAATATGTACCGATGCCGCAGTGTTCCCCGCTAATGGTTCCGGTTGGGATGATGGAGGTGTATTTCGTAGAATGCATCAACATTCATGGAACTCCGAACAATTACAAGTGAATCGTTTATGGGAAGTTTGCTATTCCGGAATTATCTTGGCAAACCGGGCTATCAGCATTATCAAGCAAGATGATTTTCCTTTTGCCGCTAATGAAAACAAGGCTGCCATGATCGCTGAATCTCGAGCATTACGTGCTTTCTATTACTGGTACATCATGGATAATTTTGGAGATGCTCCTTTAGTCACGGAACCCACCTCAGAATTACCTGTAAAAACATCCCGGAAGGATCTTTATGATTTTATAGTCAAAGAACTAAAAGAGTCTTTCAGCGATCTCCCAACAGAGAAAAATGAATCTAATTATGGAAGATTCACATTATGGGGAGCTAAAGCCCTCCTCGCTAACGTATATTTGAACGCAGAAGTATATACAGGTGATCCCCAATGGAATGCTTGTATTCAAGAGTGTGATGATATTATTAATTCCGGAAAATATAGTTTAGACATTAATTATAGCGATCCATTTAAGGCACACAATGAAAACTCATTAGAAAATATATTAGTCATTCCTTATGATGAAATATTTGCCACTGGATTTAACTATCATTTAGCCGCCTTACACGGAGCAAACCAAAAAACGTATGATCTAGTTGGAAGCCCTTGGGGAGCTGGGGCCTATAAAGGAATACCTCAATTCATCGACACCTATGATCCAGATGACGAACGTTTAAATGCGACTTGGCTAGGAGGTCCCCAATACGCATCTGACCGGACACCTCTCACAGGCTCTTATGACTTAATGGGACAACCGCTTATCTTCGTCAACAAAATGCCCAACGGAATTTTCACTGGTGAGGCAGAAGGATATCGCTGGTTAAAATATGAGGTTGAGATGGGAGCCAGAAGTGAACTAAATAATGATTTGGTCTTATTCAGACTTACGCAAGTCCATATGATGAAAGCAGAATGCCTTTTACGTACTGGGAAAGCAGATCAAGCAGCGTCTATTGTAAGTATGGTCAGAAAAAGAGCTTTTAAAGAACATCCTGAAAAAGCAATTGTCTCAGGAGCGCAATTACAAGAAAAATCCTGTTATAAATACGGTACGGTAGAAAACTATGTATTAACTTCGCAAAATCAAGTTTATCCGGAAAAATTCGGACGTTTCTATGATGAACTAGGTTGGGAATTCGCTGGAGAATCTTATCGCCGGAGAGATATGATACGTTTCGGTCATTTCACAAAAGCTAAATGGTTATCTCATGAGCCGAATGGAGATTATAAAACGGTATTTCCCTTACCTCAAAAAGTTGTAGATACCAATCCGAATCTGGAACAAAATCCGAATTATCAATAATAACATAGAGGGTATGTCTCTATATTGACATACCCTCCTTCAATCTCAAATTCTAAAGCTATATGAAGCAATACCTTTTACTCGCTGCGTCTGCCTTTCTTTTGCAAGGGTGCCAGACCTCTAAAGAAGATATAAAGGAACAGCCTTTGAAAATGATCGAGCAGATCGATTTCTCTCATGTGAAAATCAATGATAACTTTTGGTCACCCAGACTCAGTAAACATGTCTCGGCGACCTTGCCTGTCTGTATCGATCAAATAGAGAATCAAACCGGGCGTATCCGTAATTTCGAGAATGCAGCGAAAGGGGAAGGAGAGCATTCCGGCATTTTCTTTGATGATTCCGATGTATATAAAGCGTTAGAAGGTATGGCTTATAGCCTGATCAACAATCCGGATCCCGAGCTGGAAAAGAAAGCGGACGAATGGATTGATAAATTCGCTGCCGCCCAACAACCGGATGGCTACATCAATACCTTCTATACACTCACCGGATTGGATAAACGGTGGACCAATATGGACAAGCATGAGATGTACTGCGCCGGACATATGATTGAGGCAGGAGTAGCGTATTATCAAGCTACAGGAAAGCGCAAGTTATTAGACGTATGTATACGCATGACAGATCATATGATGAGCCAATTCGGTCCGGGAAAAAGACATTGGGTACCGGGACACGAGGAAATAGAACTGGCGCTTGTCAAGCTTTATCAAACCACCCAAGAGCAGAAATATCTGGATTTCGCTTATTGGCTGCTGGAGGAACGTGGACACGGTCACGGCACTATGGGTGATGAAGGTAAATGGAACCCGGTTTACTATCAAGATATCGTTCCCGTCCGGCAACTTACCGATATCTCCGGGCATGCGGTACGATGTATGTATTTGTATTGCGGTATGGCCGATGTGGCTGCCTTGAAGAATGATACGGGATATATAGCCGCAATGGATCGTCTATGGGATGATGTGGTACACCGCAATATGTATATCACCGGGGGAATCGGTTCATCCCATGATAACGAAGGGTTTACGGAGGATTACGATTTACCGAACCTAGATGCTTATTGCGAGACTTGCGCTTCTGTCGGAATGGTGCTTTGGAACCAACGTATGAACCAACTTACCGGAGACTCTAAATACATCGACGTACTGGAACGTTCTTTATATAACGGTGCGCTTGCCGGTATCTCCTTGGGTGGAGACCGTTTCTTCTATGTCAATCCGCTGGAATCTAAGGGTGATCACCATAGACAAGAATGGTATGGTTGTGCTTGTTGCCCAAGTCAGCTTTCACGCTTCTTGCCTTCTATCGGAAATTATATCTACGCCTCCTCCGATGATGCGTTATGGGTAAATCTATATATCGGAAATACGGGGCAAATACGGATAGGAGAGACGGATATCCTATTAACACAAGAAACGGACTATCCGTGGGATGGATCGGTAAAACTAACAATTTCTACTTCTCTGCCTTTGGAGAAAGAGATACGCCTCCGCATTCCGAATTGGTGCAAAACCTATGATTTAAGTATCAATGGTAAGAGAATAAACGTGTCTGAGGAAAAAGGCTATGCGGTAATCAAGGATTGGAAATCACAAGATGTAATCGCTCTAGATATGGATATGCCCGTGGAAATTGTCGCGGCAGATCCGCATGTCAAGGAAAATTTCGGCAAACGGGCGATTCAACGAGGGCCACTTGTATACTGCATGGAAGAAATAGACAACCCGGTATATTTCGATCAAATACAGTTGAGCCCAAGTACAACATTCCAGACAGCCTTCGCTTCCGATATATTGAATGGGATAAAAACAATTAAAACAAACGGTAGGGCACAATCTGCTACCTTTATTCCCTATTACGCGTGGGATAACCGTAAAGCAGGAAAAATGAGGGTATGGATCCCCTATAACGAATAACTAAAAAAGCATCAAAATGAAGTATTTATTAACGATAACATTATCAAGCCTAATCTCAATTACCTCCTTTTCTGCCACTTTGCTGGGAAATGAAGGTTCTATCAACATTAATTACCCGAACAATCGTTATCCATTAGCCTCTAAGCCTTATATAGAGTTGCCTATTGGGGATGTTAAACCTGCAGGTTGGCTAAAAATCCAAATGGAACGAATGTGTACGGGAATGACCGGCCATCTGGATTCTATCTATACGAAAGTAATGGGACCGCGTAACGGTTGGTTAGGCGGAGATGGAGACGTATGGGAGCGAGGCCCATACTGGATAGATGGCTTACTACCTTTGGCTTACATCATGAATGATGAGGCCCTGATCCAAAAAGTAAAGCCTTGGGTTGAATGGACATTGGCCTCTCAAAAGCCTAACGGATATTTCGGGCCAGATACAGACAGAGACTATGAACCCGGCTTACAACGGGATAACGCACAAGATTGGTGGCCCAAAATGGTTATGCTCAAAGTTCTGCAACAATATTATTCCGCTACCAACGATCAAAGAGTTATCTCGTTCCTCACTAATTATTTCAAATACCAGCTTTCTGAACTACCTAAAAGTCCTCTGGGAAAATGGACTTTCTGGGCTGAACAACGAGGAGGGGATAATCTGATGGTCGTATATTGGCTTTATAATATCACGGGCGATCCTTTCCTTCTGGAGTTAGGAGAGTTAATCCATAAGCAAACCTTCAATTGGACCGACGTGTTCTTGAACCAAGATCATTTAGCCCGGCAAAACAGCCTGCATTGTGTAAATCTCGCCCAAGGATTCAAGGAACCTGTCATTTATTACCAACAGAGCCATAATCCTCAAAATCTGGAAGCGGTTAAGGAAGCTGTACGGAAAATGCGCCATACGATTGGTTTTCCTACAGGATTATGGGCGGGAGATGAACTTTTACGTTTCGGTAACCCGACACAAGGATCAGAACTCTGTACCGCTGTCGAGATGATGTTCTCTCTCGAGAAAATGTTAGAGATAACCGGAGATGTCCAGTGGGCTGATCATTTAGAGAAAGTCGCATACAATGTACTGCCAACGCAGATCAAGGATGACTTTTCCGCACGACAATATTATCAGCAAGTCAATCAAATAGCGATCACTTGCGAAGGACGTAACTTTGTCTCACCACACGAAGACACAGACATTATTTTCGGAGAATTGAGCGGTTATCCTTGTTGTACCTCCAATCTACATCAAGGCTGGCCTAAATTCACACGACATCTATGGTTTGCCACCGCCGATAATGGCATCGCTTCACTTATCTACGCACCATCGGAAGTGACTGCCCAAGTGGGAAACGACATCACGGTTAAAATCGCAGAGAAGACCGATTATCCCTTTGAAGAAAAGATCGATTTCAATTTATCGTTCCCTAGCAAGAAAGACAAGAAAGCCTTTTTCCCTTTTCACTTGCGTATTCCTGCTTGGTGTAATAATCCCGTGATTACGATAAATGGCGAGGCTGTCTCTATCGCAGCTCACTCTGGCGAAATCGTACGAATCAACCGGGAATGGAAAGATGGCGATCATATCCAGCTAGAGCTACCCATGCGTATATCCACAAGCAATTGGTATGACGATGCGGTTGTCATCGAACGAGGCCCATTATTGTATTCCCTAAAGATGGATGAGAAATGGGAACGCAAGGTTGATCAACGCCCGGAGTCTTCACATAAAGGAGAATGGTATTATGAGGTCACCTCTACTTCACCATGGAATTATTCCCTGATTCGCAAATATCTGAAAGAAGAAGAACTAGAGAAAAATTTCGTCGTTAGAAAGGCAGAGAACATAGCCCCTTACCCATGGAACCTAGAGAATGCCCCTATCACGATCAAAACAAAGGGACGGATCTTACCTTCATGGAAAATGTTCAAAGGTTCCGCCGGCCCCGTAAATTTCTTCATGCAAGCCAACGAACCGATGGGTGATGAAGAGACGATCGAGTTAATTCCTTATGGCTGTACCACTTTACGTATAACCGAGTTCCCGGTACGATAAAATAATGTGCCAATGCTTATTCTACACAAAGAGTATTCGCATTGGCACATTGCCTACATTGGCACATTATTTCAATTCTTCTTCATCGTATAATCCTTCACCCCCAAGGAATCATACGCCTGCAAAAGCGCCTCGTCATTATCGGAGATCATTAACAACTTGTCGTTCTCCTTTAATTCCGTATTTCCTTTCGGGATGAAATAGCGGCCTTCCCGTTTCACCATTACCGCCAAGGTATGATCGGGTAAAGTCAGCTGCATCAATTTATTTCCATGGGATAATACCGCCGGGGTAATATCGATCTCGCTCATAGCGCTCTTGATCTCCTCGGGAAGCTCGATGCCAAACTCATCCTTTCGTTCCGGCTCATCCACCATATCCAGCCATTTTGCGGCTTGAGTAACCGTGGTTCCTTGAATCAGCAAAGAAAGAATCGTGATAAAGAATACGATATTAAAGAACATACCGGCATGCTCGATCCCGGCGATCATCGGGTAAGTAGCGAAAATAATAGGAACCGCCCCGCGTAATCCCACCCATGAGATATACAGTTTACCTTTGAAGGAGAAATTCTTATAAGGTATCAAGCAAAGGAACACGCTAATCGGACGGGCGATCAAGATCATAAAGACTCCCACCATAACACCTACACCCGTCACCGGTAATAACTCATGCGGGTTCACTAGCAAGCCTAACGTAAGGAACATCACGATCTGCCACAACCAAGCGAAACCGTCAAAGAACGTCCCCATACTTTTCTTGTGAACAATCTTAGCGTTACCAACCACCAAACCAGCGATATAAACCGCTAAATAGCCATTACCCTTACATAAGGTCGTAGCGGCGAAGGTGAAGAAAGCCGTAGCCAATAAAAGGATCGGATACAAAGACTCGTTATCTATATCGATCTTATTGATAATCAACACAGCCAGTCTCCCCAATAAGAAACCGGCGATAGCTCCCACCGATAATTGAATGACCAAGGATAGCCCGGCCTCCCAAATATTCATACCTCCGCTTTGTATGTAAGCGATCAGAAGCAAGGTAAGCATATAAGCCATCGGGTCATTACTACCACTCTCCAGTTCCAAGGTAGGACGCAGACGCTCTTTCAAATAAACCCCTTTACTGCGCAAGATGGAGAAAACCGAGGCTGAGTCCGTAGAGGACATGACCGCCGCCAGCAATAAAGATTCCGGGAAAGTCAACGTAACATATTTGCCAAATAAACCAAATAACCAATAGATAAACCCGCCCGTGATAAAAGTCGTGGCCAGCACCCCGAGCGTAGCCAATACCACACCTTGCGAGGCGATAGGTTTGACCTCCGCAACTTTCGTATCCATACCACCCGAGAACAAGATGATACTCAACGCCAACATGCCGATAAACTGGGCCACATTCGGATCGCTGAACTGGATGCCCAGACCATCGCTGCCAAACAACATTCCCACACCAAGGAACAACAACAAAGCGGGTAAGCCGAAACGATAACCGGCCTTACCGGCGAATATACTTAAAAACAGGATCACAGAAGCTATTAATAGCACTTGCTCAGGATTTTGAAACATACGCAAAACGGGTTTTATGATTAGTGATTTGATACTTTGTTACAAAGTTCGTAAACTTTTTGTAATTATAATCACACAAAAAGAAGAAATCCGGTCCCAAATTTACAGGAAGACCAGATTTATTCTTTCTATAGAAAAACAAATCTTTCTTACAAATTGTTCGAGAATTTTTCTATCTCGCATAGAATCATTACTTTTGGCAAACATACATATCCGCTTTATGAACAAAAAACATCTATTTACGCTGTTGTTCACATTACTCGTATGGACGAGCTGTAACAACCAACAACATTTTATTACCGACGCCGCTTACCGAGCTGAGGTCGAGAACGATTTCCAAGCGAAACAGGCCGCTCTGCCTAACGGAGACCTTTTCGCAGTATTTAACGATCAAATGACTCCCGAAGAGAGGGAGGCGTTAACCTTCATGTACGCCTATATGCCGATTGGAGACATCACGGACTATAGTGGCGATTTCTATTTGAAAAACATCCGTTCCTCTTTCCAAGCACGGAATGAGATGCCTTGGGGCGATAGCATCCCAGAGGATATCTTCCGCCATTTCGTATTGCCGGTACGAATCAACAATGAGAATCTGGATGAAAGCCGCATGGTTTTCTTTGATGAGTTGAAAGACCGGGTGAAGGGTCTCTCGTTGTACGATGCCGTACTAGAAGTGAATCACTGGTGTCATGAGAAGGTTATCTATACCCCTTCCGATGGGCGCACAAGTTCCCCTTTGGCATCCGTAAAGACCGCTTACGGTCGTTGCGGCGAGGAGTCTACCTTCACGGTAGCCGCTTTACGTTCCGTGGGTATTCCCGCGCGTCAGGTATATACGCCTCGCTGGGCGCATACGGATGATAACCACGCATGGGTAGAAGCTTGGGTGAATGGTAAATGGTATTTCCTCGGCGCTTGCGAGCCCGAACCGGTATTGAATCTGGGTTGGTTCAACGGCCCTGCTTACCGGGGTATGTTGATGCATACGAAAGTATTCGGTAAATACAATGGCCCGGAGGATGTCATGGAACGTACCGATGGGTATACCGAGATCAACGTGATCGATAATTACGCACCTTCGGCTAAAGCTGTTATCACGGTTACGGATGCCAATGGCAAGCCAGTGAAGGACGCTCTGGTTGAATTCAAGATTTATAATTATGCCGAGTTCAACAGCGTAGCCCGCAAGAAGACGGACGCAGATGGCAAATGCTCATTATCCGCCGGAAAAGGGGATATGTTGGTATGGGCCAGCAAGGACGGCAAGTTCGGCTACAGCAAGGTCTCTTTCGGCAAAGACGGAGAGGTTACGATCGCCTTGAACAAAAAACCGGGAGATGTGGAGACGATCGCCCTAGATATCATACCACCGGTGGACGGCTCTATCCCAGCGGAAGTTACACCGGAGCAAAAGGAAGCGAACGCCAAACGTTTATTGGAGGAAGACGCTATCCGTAATAAATATGTAGCCACTTTCTATACGGAAGAGAAAGCGGAGGCTTTAGCGAAAGAATTGGGTATCGACCCGATGAAGACGGAGGATTTCATGATTGGTAGCCGTGGTAACTGGATGGAGATCGAGAAGTTCTTACGGGAGACTCCCGCCGAGAAGCGTGCGCAAGCGATGGTATTATTGGATGTCGTGTCCGCTAAGGATCTACGTGATACACCTGCGTCTGTCCTCGCAGATCATTTGAATAATACGCCGGCCGTTCAAAGCGAATGGTTCAATGAATATATCATGAATCCTCGTGTGGCCAATGAGTTCCTGACTCCTTATAAGAGTTTCTTCGCCGCGAATATTGAGCCTTCCCTTGCGAAACAAGCCGTAGAGAATCCACAGGCATTGGTGGATTGGGTGAAGAATAACGTCTCCATTAACGACGCGCTAAACGCACAACGTATTCCGATCATGCCGATGGGTGTATGGAAATCTCGTATCGCTGATAAGGGCTCCCGTAATATCTTCTTCGTGGCCGTGGCTCGTAGCTTAGGTATTCCGGCACGTATCGAGCCGGTAGCCCGCAAGATCCAGTACTTCAAAGACAACGCTTGGGTAGACGTCGATTTCGAGGCTGCCGTACAGACGACCGCTAAACAAGGCAAGGTAATCGCTTCTTACCAACCGATCAAGGCGCTGCAGGACCCGAAATATTACAGTCACTTCACGATCGCCAAGGTTTTGCCGAACGGTACTTTACAGACCTTGAATTTCGAGAGAGGCGGTAATGTGGATATGGGCTTGGGAGATACTTGGAGCGGATTACTGAAGAAACCGTTATCCATGGATGAAGGTAATTATATGTTAGTGACCGGTACTCGTATGGCAAACGGTAGCGTATTGGCCGAGATCGAGTTTTTCAATGTGGAGGCAGACAAGACCACCCCGATCCAATTGGAGATGCGCGAAAGCAAGGACGAGATACAGGTGATCGGTAATTTCAACTCCGAGAATAAATTCAAACGTGCGGACAACGGCGAGGAAACTAGCTTGCTAGCTACTACCGGACGTGGCTACTATATCGTAGCGCTTCTAGGCTCCCGCCAAGAACCGACAAACCATGCGATGCGTGATATCGCCGCCGTGAAGAAGGAACTGGAGGATTGGGGACGAGGCATCGTGCTTCTCTTCCCGGACGAGAAAGGCTATAAGAACTTCGATCCGAAAGAGTTCGGCGATTTACCGGGCACGATCACATACGGTCTGGATATCGACGGGGCGATCCAAAAGGAGATGGCTACAGCGATGAAATTGCAAAACGCCAATACCTTGCCGATCTTCTTGATCGCCGATACGTTCAACCGTGTCGTATTTGTCTCTCAAGGCTATACAATTGGCTTGGGCGAGCAGTTAATGAAAGTTATACATAAGCTATAACAGATCGTTTCACAAGTGTGATCTGATCTTTTCACCCATGTGAAACGATCAGATCACGGCTGTGAAACGTTCTTTTCACCTATGTGAAAAGATCTATACGACAGGAGACACTCATTTCTTCTACCACAAACCGATCAGACTTCCTCCCTAGATTCGTTTTAATTCCCTTATTTTTCCCGTTCTTCCCAATCGAGGATTCATCTCTCAAAAAAATAATATCTTTGATTAAACCTTTTTACGAAAGGGGAGTCTAAACTTGCGTTTAGTTATATATTTTGGAGTAACGAGTGTAAATTATCAGTAAATACCATACGAGAACATGATGACAAAGAGAGCGAAATGGGGAGTTACGGCGGCTATCTTATTAATGATAGCGGGAATGATCGCTTACCCTCAATTGAAAAACAAGTTCAAGGCATCCCAAGATGCCGCTTCCGTCGTACCCACATCGGGCACGAGCCTGCGAAACCAGACACTTAACATCAACGCTGAGGTATTGAAATACCAATCATTAACCGATAAGATCATGAGTACCGGGAGTACCCTTCCGGACGAAGAGGTGGATTTGGCTTTCGAGTCCTCCGGTAAGGTGGTAGCCATCTATTTCACGGAAGGTACCCACGTAAAGGCGGGCGATCTGTTGGCCAAAATCAATGACAAGCCGCTGCAAGCCCAGCTAAAGAAGCTGGAAGCCCAAGTCCCTTTGGCCAAGGATCGTGTCTATCGCCAACGTACCTTGTTGGAGAAAGACGCCGTCAGCCAAGAAGCCTACGAGCAAGTAGCCACCGAATACGAGAAGCTAATGGCAGATATCGAGCTGGTCAAAGCGAATATCGCCCAGACAGAGCTTCGGGCTCCTTTCGATGGAATCATCGGACTTCGCTCCGTGAGTGAGGGCGCGTACGTTACCTCCTCCTCTTCCGTAATCGCCAAGTTGACCAAGATATCCCCTTTGAAAATCGAGTTCTCCATCCCCGAGAGCTACGCGGCCGAGGTACAAGACGGAACCCCGATCCTGTTCCGCATGGAGAAAGACGGTATGATGCAGAACTATAAGGCGACCGTTTACGCCGTGGAAAGCAAGGTAGATATGGCAACCCGTACCTTGAAAGTACGTGCCACTTACCCGAATCCGGGCGAGAATATCTTACCCGGCCGTTATACCTCCGTCGAGATCAGCAAGCGGGAGATCAAGGACGCTTTAGCCATCCCCAGCGAGGCCGTTATCCCCGAGATGGGAAAAGACATCGTTTACTTATATAAGAACGGCGTGGCCGAGCCTCAAGAGATCACGATCGGTATTCGAACCGAGAGCCGTGTACAGGTATTGCAAGGGTTGAATGTGGGCGATACGCTGATCACGTCCGGCGTGATGCAGTTACGTACCGGCATGAAAGTTTCTATTGATAACTTGACTGAATAAGGAGAAGAACGATGGCAAATATTTCAGAAACCAGTATAAACCGGCCCGTACTCTCGACAGTGATGATGCTGGTCATCCTCCTGTTCGGCTTTATCGGTTACCGGTTCCTTGGCGTCCGGGAGTTCCCGAGCGTAGACCAGCCGATTATCTCGGTCAATGTATCTTATCCCGGAGCGAACGCAGACGTGATCATGAATCAGATCACCGAGCCGTTGGAGCAGAATATCAACGGTATCCCGGGTATCCGTTCATTGAGTAGCGTGAGTAGCCAAGGCAGCAGCCGTATCACGGTAGAGTTTGAGTTGTCCGTGGATATGGAGACGGCGGCGAACGATGTACGTGATAAGGTATCTCGTGCCCAACGCTACCTTCCCCGCGACTGCGACCCGCCTACGGTATCGAAAGCGGATGCCGATGCCTCCCCGATCATGCAGATCGCCATCCGAAGCAACAAACGCTCGTTGATGGAGTTGAGCGAGATCGCCGAGCTAACGGTGAAAGAGCGTTTGCAGACCATCGAGAACGTGAGTGGCGTGGATATCTGGGGACAAAAACGGTATTCCATGCGTCTATGGCTGGACCCAATCAAGATGGCGGGTTACGGAGTGACCCCGATGGACGTGAAAAACGCCGTCGATAACGAGAACGTGGAGCTTCCTTCCGGTAGTATCGAGGGAAATACGATCTCCTTATCCATACGTACCTTAGGATTGATGCATACCGCCAAGGAATTCAACGATTTAATTATCAAGGAAGACAACAACAACATCGTGCGCTTCAGCGATATCGGACGTGCGGAGGTAGCTCCCGAGGACTTGCGGAGCTTACTGAAGAAGAACGGCGAGCCAATGGTTATGACCGTTATCATCCCCCAACCGGGAGCCAACCATATCGAGATCGCCGACGAAGCCTACAAGCGTATCGAGCAATTACAAAAAGACCTGCCGGAAGATGTCACGATCGAGATGATGTATGACAACACTCGCTTTATCCGGGCCTCTATCAGTGAAGTACAACAGACGATTTACGAGGCTTTCCTCTTGGTCGTATTGATTATCTTCTTGTTCCTCCGTGACTGGCGGGTCACGCTGGTTCCTGTCGTCGTTATCCCCGTATCGTTGGTAGGAGCTTTCTTCGTGATGTATATCTCCGGATTCTCCGTCAACGTATTGACGATGTTGGCGGTCGTGCTCTCGGTCGGTCTGGTGGTAGACGACGCGATCGTGGTGGCGGAGAATATATATGTACGTATCGAGCAAGGCATGTCACCGAAAGAGGCGGGTATCGAAGGATCGAAAGAGATCTTCTTCGCCGTGGTATCTACCACGATCACCCTGATCTCCGTATTCTTGCCGATCGTGTTTATGGAAGGTATGACGGGGCGCTTATTCAAGGAGTTCAGTATCGTGATCGCCGGTTCGGTCGCTATCTCCTCGTTCGTGGCCCTTACGTTTACACCGATGTTGGCTACCAAGCTATTGAAGAGGAGAGAGAAGAAAAACTGGTTCTATCGGAAGACCGAGCCGTTCTTCGAGGGATTGAACACGATCTACGCCAAGTCGTTGAACGCATTCTTGAACCATAAGATATGGTCGATCCCTATCGTTATCCTTCTTTTCGGATCGATCGGGTACTTCTGGAAGAACATTCGTTCCGAGTTATCGCCTTTGGAGGACCGTTCCATGATCTCCGTGAATATGCGCGGGCCGGAAGGGGCTACCTTCGAGTTTATCCGCGACTACGCGGACCGTATCGAGCAAATAGCCGACTCCATCGCTCCCGAGAAGCAATCCATCATGACCCGCTCGTGGGAAGGAGGAGGTTCGCTAAACCTCATATTAAGCGATATCAAGGAACGGGAACGCTCGCAGATGGAGATCGCCGAGACCTTGTCGAAAGAAGTCCGCAAAGAGACCTTGGCCCGCGCCTTCGTACAACAGCAATCCACCTTCGGCGGACGCCGAGGCGGTATGCCTATCCAATACGTACTGCAGGCCCCGACCTTGGATAAACTGCAAGAGTTCCTGCCCACGTTTATGCAAAAGGTGAACGAGAGCCCGGTCTTCCAGATGGCGGACGTGAACTTGCGCTTCACAAAGCCGGAGGCACGTATCGAGATCGACCGGGATAAGGCTTCCTTATTGGGCGTCAGCACCCGGAATATCGCCCAGACCTTGCAATATGCGTTGAGCGGACAGCGTATGGGCTACTTCTATATGAATGGTAAGCAATACCAGATATTGGGCGAGATCAACCGCCAGCAACGAAATACCCCTGTCGATTTAAAATCGATCTATGTACGTAGTAACAATGGGGAAATGATCCAGCTGGATAACTTGGTTAAGGTTACGGAAAATGTGGCGCCGCCCCAATTGTATCGCTATAACCGTTTCGTATCGGCGACGGTTTCCAGTGGATTGAATAAAGGATACACGATCGGCGATGGTCTGGACGAGATGGACCGTATCGCCTCGGAGGTGCTGGATGGTAGCTTCCGTACCGCTCTTTCCGGCGAGTCGAAAGAGTTCCGTGAGAGTTCTTCCAGTTTGATGTTCGCCATGATCTTGGCCTTGCTGATGATTTATTTGGTGTTGGCCGCCCAGTTCGAGAGTTTCAAGGACCCGTTGGTAGTGATGTTCACCGTACCTTTGGCTATCGCCGGTGCGCTGATGTTCATGAGTTATTCGGGTATCACGATGAATATATTCAGCCAGATCGGTATCATTATGTTGATTGGTTTGGTGGCGAAGAACGGTATCTTGATCGTAGAGTTCGCCAATCAGCGGCAAGAGTCGGGACTTAGTTTGCCGGAAGCGATCCGCTCGTCCGCGACCCAGCGTCTGCGCCCGATCTTGATGACTAGCGTATCCACCATCCTCGGTTTGGTGCCATTGGTATACGCTACGGGCGAGGGTGCCCAAGGGCGTATCGCCATGGGTGTAGCGGTAGTAGGCGGAATGTTGGTATCGACCTTCTTGACCCTGTTTATCGTACCGGCCATGTATTCATTTATATCCACCAACCGAAAAAAACAAAACACCTAGTTGTAGATTTATGAAGAAATATGTATATACCTTATTATTTGCCTTCTCTTCCCTCTTTATGGCGGAAGCGCAACAACTATTCGATCTGAAACGGTGTATCGAAACCGGATTAGAGCAGAACTACTCCATCCGTATCATTCGTAACGAGCAACAGATCAGCGACAATAACGCCACCCCGGGAAACGCCGGTTATCTGCCTACCGTAGATATGAGCGGCGGATTCAGCGGAAATATCAATAACAACCGTAACAGCCTGCAAGACGGATCGATCGAGAAGGCGAATGGCATAAACAGCGAGACGGGCAACGTCGGACTAAACGTTAACTGGACGGTTTTCGACGGTTTCGGTATCCAAGCCGAATACTCTCGCTTGAAAGAATTACAGCGAATGGGGGAACTGAACACCCGCATGACCATCGAGGATTTCGTAGCCAACCTTTCCAGCGAGTACTACAACCTGATCCGGCAGAAAATCCGTTTGCGTAACCTCCGTTCCACCTTGGATCTTTCCAAGGAGCGTTTACGGATCGTGGAAGAACGGTATTATATCGGCTCCATGTCCCGTCTGGACTTGCAACAGGCTCAAGTGGACTTCAACTCGGATAGCTCCAAGGTATTAAACCAATTGGAGGTCGTGCATACCTCCCGTATCCGCCTGAACGAGTTGATGGCATTAAATAATGTGGAGGAGGAAATCCAGATCAAGGACTCCTTGATCTACCCGAACCCGTTCCTCGACGAGGTAGATCTATGGAAGAATACCCTCGAAGCCAACGCCTCACTCCTGATCGCCCAAAAGAACCAGACGTTGTCTGAGCTTGATTATAAAAAGGTAAAAAGCCGCTATTATCCCTATGTCAAGCTAAACGCAGGCTACGGCTACACGGCAAACTGGACGGAAGTGGGCAATTACGACCTCCAACAACGGCTGGGGCTTAATTACGGCGTGACCATCGGTATGAGCCTCTTCGATGGTTTCAACCGGAAACGTGAGCAACGCAACGCCCGCATCCAAATCGAGAACCAGCAATTGCGCATCCAAGAACTGGAACTTGCCCTGCGTGCGGACATGAGCAACTTCTGGATGGCCTATAAAAACAACCTCGACCTATGGAGCCTAGAGAAAGAGAACCTCGTAGCCGCCCAAGAGAACTACCGGATCGCCATCGACCGCTATAAACTCGGCGAGTTGTCTGGTATCGAATTGCGTGAGGCACAAAACAGTCTGCTGGAAGCGGAGGAGCGTCTTTCCGTGGCGGAATACTCCACCAAGATCTGTGAGATCTCGCTGCTTCAATTAAGCGGGCAGATATTAACCTATATCCGCCCAGAACCGGAGAAAGCCAGTTTCTAAGATAAAGCTAGTGCCACGCTGATGGCATGACTGTGCCATCCGCATGGCACAAGTCATTATAACCCCGTTTAATGACTAGAGGCTTATGCTAATTGCGTTTTTTTATGTAAGTTCGCGGTAAATGGCAAGGTCTCATTGCCCAATGACAAAAAGAAATGCAAATACTACCAAAGGTTAATACATTACGAAAAGGATCGCTCTTGTACCGCAGCATCCGTTACCGTAAAGGATTCGGAGTACATTCGCCTTTCGTTTTTAACCTCATCACGAAGGTCATCGAGGAAAAATGCTCCTATTATAGTTTCTATGATATAGAGCTTTTACGTAAGCAGTTATTATTCAGGGAAGGAGAGATCACCTATCCAGACCGGCAGAACAAAGGGAAACGAAAGACCCGTTCCATCAGCGAGATCGTAAAACGGGAATCCATCCGGCCCAAGCATGGCGCCTTATTATTCCGTTTGACAAACTATTTCAAGTCCAAGAATATCCTCCAGATAGGAACCACGATGGGGTTGTCTACCTTATATCTAACCTCCTATGCCACGGGATTGAAATGTATCGCCTTGGAAAATGTACCGGAATTCGCCACGATTGCCCGTCAAGCATTCGCTAAAGAGGGACGTAATCCCGTCGATTTGCGTATCGGTAATTATAAGGACTTGCTTCCCCAAGCCTTAAATGACATAAATAGCTTAGATTTTGTTTTTTTCAACACTTTATATGAACAACATAACAACCTCTGGCTGTTTAATGAATGTATGAAATACGCGCACAACGATACGGTATTCGTTTTTGAGGGAATCAAGGCGAGCCGTAAGATGCGTGAACTTTGGGAAGAGATCTGCGCATGTCCGGAAGTGACGGTCACCTTAGATCTTTACTCGCTAGGGATTGTCTTATTCAACAAGAAATTGCACAAACGAGATTATATTGTTTATTTTTAGGATTCAAAACAAGTCAGATATGAAGAAGAGTATTATCTATACCAGAACAGGCGATAAAGGAACCACTTCACTGGTAGGTGGACAACGCGTGTCGAAAGCGCACGATCGGATCGAGAGCTATGGCACCGTAGATGAGCTGAACTCCTTTATCGGATTATTAATCACGGCCTTGAATGATGAGAAAGATACTGATTTCTTATCATTCATCCAGCATAAGCTATTCACGATCGGTTCTTACCTAGCCACGGATCAAGCGACCACGGAATTGAAAATCGAGAGCAAGGTAACGCCCGAGAGCATCGAGCGTATCGAGCGGGAGATAGACCGTCTGGATAACGAGCTGCCGAAAATGCATGCGTTCATCCTACCGGGAGGATGCCGCTCGGCCGCCCTCGCACACGTTTGCCGCACCGTTTGCCGTCGTGCCGAGCGACAAATCTACCGCTTGGCCGAGAATTGCCCCGTTGAGGAGCCTGTATTGATATTTATGAACCGTTTATCGGATTATTTCTTCGTTCTGGCACGAAAAGAATGCATAAATAATAACGGTAAAGAAATTATTTGGGATTATACTTGCGTATAATAAATAAAGTCATATTTTCGCGGAAAAATAGAGAACCAAATCGCTTCGGCGGTTATTAATACTTGACAGCTATGTATTGGACATTAGAGTTAGCTTCAAAATTGGAAGACGCACCCTGGCCTGCGACTAAGGATGAACTTATTGACTATGCACAACGTTCTGGTGCGCCATTAGAAGTGATTGAGAATTTGCAGGAAATGGAAGATGAAGGCGAGATTTACGAATGCATGGAAGACATCTGGCCGGATTATCCAAGTAAAGAAGACTTCTTCTTCAACGAGGAAGAATACTAGTTCAATTGAGAATTGGAAATTGAAAATTAAGAAATAGAAGAACGAGGTGGCGGACGATCGAGCTCCCCTGCCTCGTTGTTTTTTTGTGAAAATACAATTTATCCGGATTTGCTGCGTTTGTAGTTACAACGTGAAGTGAATGTTTAAATGAGAAGACGTCTTCTTTCGATCTTGATCCTTTTGTGTACTTGTGCGGGAATCGTACGGGCGCAATATGACGCACGCTTAAGTCAATACTTCATGGCGAAACCGTATTATAACCCGGCCGTGGCCGGAGCTACGGAGGACTTGAATATATTGGCTCTCGCCCGCTTGGAAATGATCGGCGTACATGGGGCACCCAAGTCGTTCTTCATTACCGCGGATATGCCACTCACTTTAGGCAAGACGAATCACGGTGTCGGATTGGTTGTATTTACCGAGGCAATCGGGCTTTTCCAGAATACGCATGTAGGGGCGCAATACGCCTATAAGTATAAATTATTCGGGGGAGTCTTGAGCGGCGGTCTGCAAATCGGCTTAGTCAACCAATCGTTCGACGGAACCAAGGTGATAAAGGTTGAGTCCGAATACCATCAAGAGACCGACGCCGCCATTCCTGTAGAGCAGGTCAGCGGCATGGGGTTGGATATGAACTTCGGTATTTACTATACCCATAAACGGTTTTACGCCGGGTTTGGCATGACGCATATCACCCAACCGGAGCTTCAACTGGACGAGAACGCCTATACCTATATAGGTCGTTCACTTAATTTAATGGGTGGATACAATATTCAATTAAAGAATCCGTTGATAGAATTACAGCCCTCGGTGTTCTTGCTGACAGACATGCAAAGTTTTCATGCGGATATTACCGCTAGGCTGGAATATAATAAGATGTTTAATGGTGGTTTTTCCTATCGGGTGAATGAATCGGTGGGCATCATGTTCGGCGTAAAGCTAGGTCGTTTCCATGCGGGTTACGCCTTTGATTTCCCGACCACGGCCCTAGGCCGGGCAAGTAGCGGTAGCCACGAGCTATGTGTCAAGTATGCCTTAAAGCTGAACAAGACGAAGACAGGGAAAAATAGACATAAAAGTGTACGTATATTATAGTATATGAAAAAAGTATTATTAGTACTTGTAACGGTAGCCTTGCTTACCTCCTGCGGTAAATCTCTCCGGAGTGCCGGCGGTGAGGTGACAGGTGTCAGATCGGTAGCGTTCAATGAACCAGCGCCGTATGGAATGGTCTTGGTTAAAAGAGGTTCGTTCGAGATGGGTCCCGCCGACAAGGATTCCTTGTGGGGAATCATGCCGGAGACGAAAGGGGTCTCTTTCGACGCGTTCTGGATGGATCAGACAGAGGTAACGAACGCCAAATATCGCCAGTTCGTTTATTATGTGAGAGACTCTATTATCCGTGAACGCTTGGCGGACCCGGCTTATGGAGGCAACGATCTGTTCAAGATCACGGAAGACCGTTACGGGGAACCTGTCACTCCGCATTTGGACTGGAACCGTCCGATTCCTTGGAGACGGGCGAACGAGGATGAGCAACGTGCGATAGAAAGTGTCTATTACACGAATCCCGTTACCGGAGAGAAAGGTTTGGACCCTAAACAAATGATCTATAAATACGAGTGGTACGACTATACCGCCGCCGCCCTCCGCAAGAATCAATTGAACCCGGCGGACCGGGTTCGTAATACGGATATTCAGGTAGATCCGAACGAGGTAGTCATGATCTCCAAGGACACCGCTTACATCGATGATGAAGGACGTGTAATCAACGAGACGATCACCCGCCCGTTAAGCAGCGAATGGGATTTCTTGAATACCCGTATCGTCAATATCTACCCGGACGAGAATTGCTGGGTGAACGATTTCAAGAATGCGTACAACGAGCCATATACCCGTATGTATTTCTCTCATCCGGGTTACGATGATTATCCCGTAGTCGGTGTTTCTTGGGAACAAGCGACTGCCTTCTGCGTATGGCGTACGAATTTATACAAAGAATCCTTGAGCTTGCCACCGGGACAATTGGTAGAGCCATTCCGTCTTCCGTCCGAAGGAGAATGGGAATATGCCGCCCGTACAGGTAAGAACGAGAATAAGTTCCCTTGGTCTACCGACGAGCTTCAAGACAGCAAAGGCTGTTTCTTGGGTAACTTCAAGCCGGGTAAAGGTAATTATACGGAGGATGGCCATTTGATTACGTCTCGTGTAGGCTCTTTCGCCCCGAATGAGTTCGGGTTATACGATATGGCAGGAAACGTGGCGGAATGGACCTCAACGTCTTACTCCGAGTCTGGCCCGAGCCAAATGAGCGACATGAACCCGGATCTGCGTTACAACGCCGCCAAGAACGATCCCTACGCCATGAAAAAGAAAGTAGTGCGAGGAGGTTCTTGGAAAGATGTCTCACAATTTATCCGTTCGGACATGCGTACTTTCGAGTTCCAGAACGAGAGCCGTTCTTACATCGGTTTCCGTTGCGCACGTACCCAAATAGGATTCTCTCGCTCCAAGGGAAAGAAATAAGCGGGAATTATAAATTTAAAGTTTTGAATCATTTAAGACAATAATACGACGATGGGAAAATATAGAAGATATAAAAACAGACTGGAGATGTTCCTCTCCAGCGAAAGAGGAAAACGAGTATTGAACTTCCTGTATAGTTGGGGTGCGTCCATCGTAATCCTCGGTGCGTTATTTAAGTTATTACATATACCATACGCTAACCAAATCCTGTTCGTGGCGATGATCACCGAGTCTATCGTATTCTTTATCTCGGCGTTCGAGCATCCGAACAAGGAATATCATTGGGAAGATGTTTTCCCCGTATTGAAATCAAAGAACCCGATGGATCGTCCGGATTTCACCGGTACGCCGATCTCAACCATGATCAATTCTACGGATAATGTAGAAGACGATGAGATAGCCGGGGGAATAAATATCGGTTCGGCAGCGTCTAAGGCGAACGCACAAAGAGGTGGTTCCTTGAATATCGCAGGTAATCTGGACGTGACGGAAGAAGATACCAAGAACTTATCCGAGAGCATCAAGAAATTAAGCGGAGCGGCCGAGCAAATTTCCAAGATGGCGGAATTGACGGAAGCTACCCAAAAATATCTGGAGCAATTATCTGGCATGTCTGAGAACATGGAGCGTTTCAGCCAAGTGACTAATTCGCTTACGAACGTATCCGATACACTGTTGAACTCTTATAAGAGTATCACGGATAATTCCGATGGCATCAACCAAAACTCCCGTGGTTACGTACACCAGATGGAACAATTGAACCGTAACGTATCCGGATTGAATACCATCTATGAGATCCAGTTGAAGAGTATCAGTTCGCAGATCGAATCTATCGAACACATCAATAGTGGCTTGAATCGTATCCGTGAGATGTATGACGGATCGGTGGTAGATAGTTCCGTATTCCGTAACGAGACGGAAAAGATGACTCGCCAACTGGCCGAATTGAACCAAGTATACAGTCGTTTATTACAAGCGATGACCGTGAATATGGGCTACCAACAACCGGCGCAGCCGCAACAACAACCTCAACAACCGATGTATCAGCAGCCACAACAGCCCGGTTACCAACAGCAATATCAGCAACCCTATGGTTACCAACAGCCACAACAGGCTCCGTATACAAACAACCCAATGAAGTAAAGAAATATGGCAGGAATATCAAATAATCCCAATTCTCCCCGTCAGCGGATGATCAACCTGATGTATCTGGTGTTCATCGCCATGATGGCACTGAATGTGTCGTCGGAGGTGCTGGATGGTTTTGAGTTGGTGGAAGGTAGCTTGCGAACCTCTATCGATAACTCCTCCCGCCGAAACAAGATCGTAGCGGACGAGATGGAAGCTTATTACCAAGAGAATCCCCAGAAGGTAGGCGAATGGGCTTTGAAAGCCCGTGAGGTGAAAAGAGCCTCGGATAGCCTTTATGCGTATATACAAGATTTAAAGATCCGTATAGCTAAGGTAGCTGATGGCGAGAATGCCAACGTAAACAGCATCGAGCATAAGGATGATTTGGAAGCCGCCTCCCGTGTAATGCTCTCTCCTGTAAGCGGAGAAGGTAAAAAGCTGAGAGCGGAAATCGATAAGTATCGTATCTGGATGGGCGGCTTTATCGAAGATTCGGCGAAGACTGCCGTATTGGAGGCGAACCTAAGCACGACTCCCCCTCATAAAGCGGGGATCAATACCCGTACTTGGGAAGAGGCCTTGTTCGAGAATATGCCGGTAGCGGCGGCTGTTACCCTGTTAACAAAAATGCAAAGTGACGTTCGCTACGCCGAAGGTGAGGTCTTATCGAACTTATTGAATAGCGTAGACGTTGGCGATTACCGTGTGAACCAGATCACGGCGCAAGTAATCCCGGAAAGCCAGATCGTAATGCGAGGAAGCCAGTACAAGGCGAATATCGTATTATCGGCGGTAGACTCTACGAAACGTCCTACGATCTATGTAAACGGAAAAGAATTACCTTACGAGAATAAAGGAGTCTTCACGGTGAATACCGGAGCTGCCGGGACATTCCCGATCAAAGGTTATATCGAGATGCCGAATAGCGACGGCAGCATCATGCGCCGGGATTTCGAGAGCGAGTATTTCGTGACCGAGCCGACAGCTACCGTGGCCCCGACATTGATGAACGTATTATATGCCGGTATCGCCAACCCGATGCGTATCGCCGTCCCGGGTGTACCGAGCGGTAATGTGACAGCTACCATGACGAACGGCACATTAACCCGCAGCAAGGATGGTTGGGAAGCCCGCCCGTCTAAAGTAGGAACGGAAGCCGTGATCACGGTCAACGCTCGCATGGCGGATGGCCGGAACATAGAGATGGCAAAGACTACCTTCCGCGTGCGTGCCCTCCCCGATCCCCTACCTTATATCGAGTATAAGGATCAAAACGGTAACGTCCGTAAGTTCAAGGGAGGTATGATCGCCAAACGTAGCTTGGTAGAGGCTGACGGTATTCTGGCCGCTATCGACGATGATTTGCTAAATGTAAAATATACGGTATTACGTTTTGAGCTGACTTTCTTCGACTCCATGGGTAACGCTATCCCGGAAGTGGCCGAAGGAACCAACTTCTCGCAACGTCAGAAAAACTATATCCGCAATTTAAGTAAGGGTAAACGTTTTTATATCACCCGTGTAGTCGCGAAAGGTCCGGACGGTATCGAACGTACCATACCGACTATCGAAGTAATCGTAAATTAAGATTCGCAGTATGAAACATCTGTATTACATAGCCGCTTTGGCCGCCACTTTTTTAACAGCGATGCCTCTTCACGCGCAAGAAGAAGCAGAGAACGATGCTACGCAGCAACAACAAACGCGTCGCCGTTCGCCTCAAGCCAGCCGTGGGGAAAGAAACGATAAGAAAGATACCGGTTTACCCGAACTGACCGTACGGGCCCAAGATATGAACGAGCGTTTGACGCAAGAGATCGGGAACGCTCGCTGGATGCGTATTATCTACCGGCAGGTGGACTTGATGAAAGAACAGAACGCTCCGCTTTATTACCCGACCCGCCCGATGAACGGACAGATGAATCTTTTCTCCGTAATCTTCCAGCTTTTAGGTGAGAACAAGATCAAGGCCTATGAGTATCTGGACGGATACGAGGAGTTTGACGAAGCCCATTTGATCAACTTCAAGGATTTGCTGGATCGCTTCTACATCCTTTATGAGGAGATACCGGGGAGAGCGGGTGAGGAACCGACTTTCGTAATCAATGAAAGCGATATACCTGCAGCCGACGTACGGTCTTACTATGTAAAAGAAGCATGGTATTTCGACCAGAATAATTCCGCTTTTGATGTCAAGATATTGGCGATTTGCCCGATCCTTACCTCTACAGGTGATATGGGAGAGACAACCATGCCTATGTTCTGGCTTCCTTACGAGAATATACGTCCGTATATCAGCAATTCATACATCATGACGTCTAATATGAATAACGCCATGACTTTTACGATGGATGACTATTTCCGTCGCCGGATGTTCGAGGGGGATATCATCAAGACCCAAAACTTGATGAATCTGCCATTGCAGGCGTATTGCCCGACACCGGATTCCTTAAAGAACGAGCAAGCTCGTATCGAAGGTCAATTAACCGGCTTTGAGAAATCACTCTGGTATCAACCGGATACGACTCAAGTAGCGGTAGACAGCAAAGCCGCGAAGAAGGCCAGAAAGAGCGCCGCAAGAGGAAAAGGTACTACAACCAAAGAGCCTGCCTCCGAAAAGAAAGCTCCCACTGTCAAGGCTCCGAAAGCAGAAAAATCCGCTCCGGTACGCAGTGTTCGACGCAGAAGATAAAAACGGACTCACTATACGGGTCTGAGCGATAACCGGTGATACGCAACATATGAATAAAGAAATCAAGATTAGACCAGAGCAAGAGAACGATTTCCAAGCAGTAAGGGAAGTCGTGGAACTTGCTTTCCGTGACGTGGAGGACAGTGATCAAAGCGAACCGTACCTTGTAGAACGTTTACGAAAAACGGACGCTTATATTCCGGAGCTCTCCTTAGTCGCTGAATTAAACGGCGAAATCATAGGGCATCTCATGATGAGTAAGGTGGAAATCGTATCAGAAGACCAAAGCGTGATCTCTCTTGGGCTAGCACCGGTTTCGGTGGTACCGAAGTACCAAAGGATTGGCGTTGGTAGCGCTTTGATCCGTGAAGCGCATAAGCGAGCGGGAGAGCTAGGCTATAAATCGGCCGTCTTATTAGGACATAAGGATTATTATCCGAGATTCGGATATAAAAGGGCGATTGATTTCGGCATTGAGTTTCCATTCGATGTCCCCAGCGAATATTGCATGGTTGTCGAGTTGGCACCGGAAGGACTCAAGAACGTGCATGGAATGATTAAATATGCCAAACCTTTTATGGAGTGAGAACTGTCTGTAATGAAATGAGACGGGACATACCCCATCTCATTTCACCAGATAATCAGATCCTTATTTAGAACCTACCCATGTCCACTTATGCCAAAGACCTTCCAACGGTCCGTGTTTATGTCTTTCAGCCCACCACTTACAGAAGCGTACTTGCAAGAAGAAAAAGGCGATACCGATGAACATGCTGACCGTATAACCGCAGTAAGGAGCCAGATTCAAGCCGATCGGGAAATAGATCAACGCACCAGCAAAAGATTGTGTCACATAATTCGTCAAGCTCATCTTTCCATAAGAGCGCAAGATAGAGGTAAAACGCTTAAAGGCCTCGCGCTGATACAGTAACACAAAGGAAGCCACCAATACGAACGTAAAAGCGAATTTCTGCCACATATCAAACACAACACCTGCCGTCTGGCGCACGGTAGCGCTGTCCGCCGTATCCATCAACAATACTTTCAGTTGGTATAAAGGACCGAAAGCGATCGCAGTAATGATCAAGGTCTTCATCCAGAAACGAGTGCTCTCTTCCGTCGGGACAAATAGCTTTTTACGCCCGATCAGCAATCCCAGCATAAACAATCCGCACGTTTGTACATAACGGCCGGCACCTATTGCCCAAAGCAAGCTCGCCTTTTGTCCCAACGTCACGTTTTGCCAGATGAAGTTCAGGAGGTCCCCCTTTTTCGTATGTTCCGCCATCTCAGCGTACATCTCGCCTACCCCCAGATTGGGTAAGGTATAGTCGGGATTGAACAGACTGGCGATATAATGATACCACTCTACCGGTTGTAATAAAAAGATTATAGCCGTGATCAGTATCGCCTTATCGCTCCATTTACGCACGATAAATAAGACAACGCCAACAATAGCGTAAAGCAACAACACGTCTCCCGCCGGATAGAAAGCGGCGTTCAACGTAGCGAAAATGGTCAACAGCAATAAGCGCCATAGGAAACGATAGCCGAAATCCTTCCCTTTCACTTTCTGGTTAGAGTACTGAATATAGAACGTGAACCCGAAAAGCAATGCGAAAATCGAATACGACTTCCCCGCAAACAAAGCGAAAGTCACGGTAAACACACCCTCATTCAAGACATTGAGCCATCCCGGAAGTGCCGCCGGATCGGGATAAACCGGATAAATAAAATGTTCGACATTATGCACGAGCAAGATCGCCAACACCGCAAATCCCCGTAAAGCATCCACCACCTCAATACGCGGCGATTTAGAAACTGTAGATTGTAACATATAAGTAGTATTATTCATGATATTAAACCTTAGATAATAAACACCGTAGCCCTAAGCAAATCCAGCATTTGCATTTTCAAGGCAGAGGCATTTAACGGTTTAGTGGTATAAGCGTCAAAACCACCACCCATGATCCGCTCCTCATCCGACGAGAACGCATAAGCGGTAACGGCGATGATGGGAACAGACTTGGAGAGTTTCCGGATTTCCTCGGTCGCCTCATATCCATTCATTTCCGGCATATTGATATCCATCAATATGATATGAGGTCCGTGCTCCTTAAACATCTCCACTGCTTGTTTTCCGTTCCAAGCATGCCAAATTATATAATCATTCTTTAGTATCGACTCAAAAAGCCTAAAGTTGTCGGCGTTATCTTCCGCGATAAGCACCGTCAACTTATCTCTCTCGACCTTCACCTTTTCCAAAACCACACTCTCTTTCTTAGGCTGTTCCGGTGCCTTATAAGGGAAAGTAAACCAGAACGTACTCCCCTTTCCTTCCTCAGACTCAACTCCCATATCCCCACCTAAATGATCGATAATCATCCGGCAGATGGAAAGTCCCAAACCTGTTCCCTGAGCGAAAGAATCCAACTTCACGAACCGGTCGAATATAGATTCTTGTCGCTCCGCGGAGATACCCCGGCCGGTATCAGAGACATAGAAACTTAACATCCTATTATTCAAATAAGAATAACCAAAGGAAATGGAGCCTCGCTCCGTAAACTTAATCGCATTTGTCAAAAGGTTGATTATGACTTGCATCAACCGATTCTTGGCGATAGACACATAGCAATCTTTCTCTTTACGCTCAAATACCAACTGGACGTTTTCATTTAGCACCTTCTTCTTCATGGAATGTTCCAAATCCAGCAACAATGAATTGACATCCACATCCGAATACACAAACTCCAAGGTCCCGGCCTCTATCTTAGATAAATCAAGGATATCATTGATCAATTGGAGCAGCAAGGCGTTATTATTCTCTATAATCTCCACATATTCCTGTTTCTCTTCCAATTCATCCGTAGCGGCCAGTATATTGGAAAAACCAACGATAGCGTTCAGCGGCGTACGGATCTCATGGCTCATATTAGCCAAGAACGCCGACTTAAGCCGGTTAGATTCCTCAGCCTTGTCCTTGGCTTTCATTAATTCTTTCTCTGCCTCTTTCCGGTCGGTAATGATTAAGGAGGAGCCAACCAAGGTAATCGGATTTCCACTCTCATCTCTTTTCTCTACCGCGGCGCTGGATTCTACCCATTCCAATCCATGCAATCCTTTATTCGGATTATAGATCCGGTATTCTTCTTTTATCTTATCTACTTCACCGCGTACAAGCGCATCGTAAGCCTTCTTTACCTTTTCCCGATCTTCCTTGTAAATCTTAGAAAAGTACTCCGTATCGGGAACTGTCAACTGATTCTCATCAAACAACCCGGAGAAATTCACGTTCATTACCTTATTCACGTCACAAAGAATCGCATGTTGAGCCAAATCCCATTTCCAAGGAGTGATATTCGCCACGTCCAACGACATGGACAACTTCTGGTTCACGGTACGAAGCACTTGCTGGGTCTTGATCAATTCCGATACATCAACCATAAAGATATCAAGGCAGTTCTCCGAATTTGCCGATACGATCAATACACTAAAATAACGGTCGCTCGGTTTAAAATAATATTGCGTATTCATTTTCTTATTCTCCGAAAGAATAAGACTGCAAATTTTTAAATACTGCGGCATTTGCTGGGAATGAATTTCCGACCCCTTTTTTCCAACATAAGAACTGCCACTTTTAAGCAAAGCCTCCAATGCGGAATTTACCTCCAAGATGATATAATCGGAAGGATACCCATTCTTATCCAATAAGACACGTTGCTTCATGTAACATATGGGCATGCTATTGACCAATCGCCTGTAATTCCGCATGAACATGATCTCTTTCTCCTGATACTGTCGAGCCTTGATCAATAACCGGATCCTTATGAACACGACAAAAGCGACAAATACAAGGATACTTACTCCTATTACATAACCACCATATTGCTCCCAAAAAGAAGAGGGCTTCATATAAAATATCGTGTCCGAGGGATAACCTAACGGAGAGATTCCTTTTTTTATCAAGACCGGGTAATTCAGTACCGGATGAGGCCGCTCCGGGGTGAGAATCATATCAAACACCTCACCATGTAAAAGCCCACTGATCGTATTGATAAGGCAACTCGATATATTCGATGCCGGAAAAAAGAAGCCCCCCACCATACCATTCTCCACGATATCCATATCGTCCAAGGTAAAGATTGGCAAATCCGTATATGAACTAAGCATGCGATAAGTGCCGGAACTGAGAATCTCTTTCTTGCCTTGCTTATGCAATAATGTCCATGAGTAATATAATATACCAGTCCGCTCATCCGCATGTTGCAGGATATCTATCAATTCATCTGTCCCCGTTTCACCGGCGGTAATCAATTCCAACTTAACATCCGGAAAATTATCAGCTATAACTTGCCGTACGGAACTCTGGTTTTGCGTGCTGATATACCGTTTATCAGAAAGGAACAAGAGCCTATGCATATCCGGGTTCGATTGCTTCATAAGGGAAACAGTCTCCATAATATATTCCGGCACATGAATAACGGTCAGCTCCTTTGTATCTCTTACGCTATCCGAAAGACTCTGCCTTTCCTCCACAGGACAGACTTTCTTCGAGAGATAATATTCCCGTGGAACGATATAGTTTTCCTCTACGCAGGCCAAATAAGATAAGCCATTGCCCCATTTCTCACTAAGCCTATCTTTCAACAAAGCGTATGAGCTGTTTCCCAGCAAGATGATTAACTTAGGAGCTCTTGTATATTTATCCAATAAATACGAGGTAAAGTCTTCCACATCTTCCTCTTTTTTCATCAGCATCACATCCATATGCTCCGTATAGGCATTTATATCCTCCTTGCCAGAGATTATCCACTCATAGATAGGTGTCGTAAAAATACGGCTCCAAGGCGTGGACTCCGTGTAAGAATTAATGATAAGTACATAATCTGCCTGCACATTATTTAGTGAGGCGAAACACGGGAATGAGACCAACAACAACAGAAGCGTCTGCAAAAAGAGAAATTTACGATAGCTATTCTTCAATATCATGACCACTTTTTATTTGTTCTATAAATCAAGAAAAGAAACCACGCCTAATACCATTAAAAGCCGGACTCCTATAAGTTGGTCAAAGATAGATAATAAATATTAACCATTACAGAACTAGATACATAAATTATACTACTTTTGCGGTATAACTTTTTCTAAAGACATATGAATATCAGACGAACACGAAAGGAAGATTTGCCCCAGATAATGGCAATCTACGATTACGCACGCAGGTTCATGCAAGAGCATGGCAACGGGAATCAATGGATCAACGGATATCCTTCCGAGGAATTGATCTCCAACGAGATCAAGGCTAGCCATAGTTTCGTATGCGAAAATGAGCAGGGCGAGTTAGTGGGGACCTTTTGTTACATCGAGGGAATCGACCCTACTTACCTAAAGATCTATGAAGGCGAATGGCTGAACGATGAACCTTATGCCGTGATCCATCGCATGGCCTCCAACGGTAAGCAAAAGGGGATCTCGACCGAATGTCTAAAATGGGCATTCGCTCATTGCGATAATATCCGTATCGATACACACCGGGACAATATTGTCATGCAAAACTTATTGAAAAAGCATGGCTTCAAGCAATGCGGTATCATTTACATCGCGAATGGTACGGAACGCATCGCTTTCCACAAAATAGTAAACCCAACAAATAAAGAATCATGAAGCATCCTATTGACCTAGAGCATTGGAACCGGAAAGAACATTTCCTGTTTTTCGGTTCTATGGACGACCCTTTCTTTGGACTGACCACCCAGATAGACGTGACCTCCATCTATAAAGAGGCGAAAGCGGATCATGCCTCTTTTTTCCTCTACTCCTTACATAAGATTATGACAGCCGTTAATGAGGTGGAAGAGTTCCGGTACCGGATTATCGACAACATCCCTGTCTGCTTCGACCGAATCCACGTGGGAACAACGATTGGGCGGGAAGACGGAACATTCGGCTTCGGCTTCTTCGAATATACACCGGACAGGCAACTGTTCCTTCAAAACGCACAGAAAGAGATCGAACGTGTGCAAGCTCTCACAGGCCTTTGCAAAGATAGGGAATCTGACCGGCAAGACCTAGTCCGTTTCTCCCCGGTCCCATGGATCGCCTTCACGGAGATGAAACACGCTTCCTCTTTCCGTACAGGCGATTCCGCTACCCGCATCTCCACCGGAAAGCTGATCGAACAGAACGGGCATCGAATGCTCCCTATCTCCGTAACGGCTCATCATGGCTTGATGGACGGCAGACATGTGTCTATCCTCTTAGATCGTATAGCGGATAAAGACGGATGAGACGGATGAGCAAGGCAATCCGTTTCCGATTCTAAGGATGAAACTAAAGATGTGTTCTTATGAGCTTTGCGAGGCATGTTTTCTTTATGAATCAGATCTATTTGATAAACATTAATTCTTTCCCAACACTTTTTAGCGAGAAGTGATTGTTTCCATCGAAACGTTTCATAAACAGATCATTAAAAAATTATCACGATGGAAAGAGAAAGAGAACAAGGTTCCGACCGACTTGACACGGAGGAACGCAAAGAGTTGAACGACTCTGATTTCGGATTACCCGAAGAACGAAAATATCCTATGCCGGACGCCACACACGTACGGGCGGCCGAATCCTATTTTCGATACGCTACCGATCAGCAAAAGCCGGAATTAGCTCATAATATCTTGAGAAAAGCCAAAGAGTTCGGGGTTGATGTCGAAAGTCCGACAATCTTAGAATGGGCAAATCGCTACTAATACCCATTCTGATCCGCTTATTCACCGATACACCGTATGTGTTGGGTGGCACATACGGTTATGGCAGGTTATTTGCGTACCTGTAAAAAGCGCTTTGTCAAATATCTGCGAACCGGCTCATCATAAAGTTTCAAACTAATGTAAGCCAATACTATACTTCCGATAACTAATGCCAACGCTTCCGGCCACGCCTCGGCAAATGTAAGGTTCTCCTTCTTCACCCACCCAAAATACAAGTATATAAGAGGGTAATGTACCATATACAAAGGATAAGAGATATCTCCCAAGAATTTACAAATACGGGCGGAATGTTTATCGGTTGTCTTCCCGGAAGCCCCCAGATAGACAAGCATAGGGAATATTAGGATCGCGCATACAGAATCATAGATACCGTTCATCCATAAAGCCTCACCGTCACCGACATAGGGCATGGAAAGTAAAACAACGATCGCCAAGCTACAAATCCAAAAAGCACCTTTGACATGAATGGGTTTAAAGACGCGCGACATCAACAATCCCATCGAGAAAGAAAATAACACTCGTAAAAAGCCACCGATCAAATTGTACTCTTCCATCGTCCACCCCACACCTAGGTGCCCCGCACCGGAAAAATTGAATATAGCGAACGAAGCCAATCCGATTCCCGCCAAGACAATAAGTGCCGTAAGCGCCTTCGTTGACATCCGACGAATAAACAAAGCATACATAATATTTCCGATATACTCGAAGAACAAAGACCAACTAGGACCATTCAAAGGAAACATCTCACCATTTCCACGGATCTCAGGCCCGGAACCGGGTACAGCCGGTATCAAAAAAAGGTTGATAAGCAAAGCTAGCATCACCATGGATATAGAGACATGCGTACCATCCCACTTCTCACACCCTTGTATATAAAACGCGATAACTCCCAAAACGGCTCCAAGGACAACCATCGGATGCAAACGGATCAATCGACGTTTGATAAAATCCTTTGTTGTCATGGTTTTCCACCGGTCGTCATAAGCATAACCAATCACGAACCCGGACAGGATAAAGAAGAAATCAACGGCTAAATAACCGTGATTAAATTGTTGATCAATGGGACTCGTAGCAAAGGCTTCGAATACATGATAAAATATAACCATTAACGCTGCGACACCTCTCAATCCATCAAGAAGGTCATAATGAGGTTTTGTGTCCGCAAATGCGGCCGCTGAGATTTTTGAGTTTGACATTAATTGTTTGAGCTTATTTTTGATACTACTATTACTCCTAATTTCCGCAAAAATACAAAAAGGCCCCATCTTTCACGTTATTAGACAGTTCTTTTTTCATTAGTTACACATAAATAAGGTCGCAAAATACGAAGTCCCCAGCAAAGCTTACGCCTGCCGGAGACTTGTTTCTTTATCCGTACTCCATCCTCACGGAGGTACTTACGGACCTCTTAATTTATTACTTTAGTATTAATATTAATCCAACTCCCGCCTGTTCATCCGTCACGGATTACTTGGGATCGAAACCCTCACGGGAATTGTTGATTATCTTATTTCATTATTCCTTTACTTTGAATATTCAATTATTTAACGACAACTTTCACAGTCTCCTCGCCAACCGTAACGAATACGATACCGGCAGGTACAGCGATTGTAGCGTTATCGGATGTAAGAACAGTCTCAGCTACAGACTGGCCTAATACAGTACGTACATAAGCGTTCTGACCAGCAGCGCCTTGGATCGTTACGACACCGTTGCCACCTACTACAACGATAGAGGAAGCTGCATCTTCAACAGAACCGTTAGAAGTCGGAACGTCAGTACCTAATGTGAAGACCATAGCGATATCATTGTCAGCAGTCAAACCAAGTTTTCCATTCAAGGCATAAACATAAACTGTCTTACCATCAATCTTTCTTTGAGAAGAAATAACATACTCATCCTCAGAATCCTTAGCTAAAGTTATATTAAACTTGAACGCATCCAGTCTATCAGAATTTACAGTCTCACCATCAGACTCCAATTCCTTAACAACTTTTACAGCCTCACCATTTACGGTAGTAGCGATTGTATCAACACCCTCAAGGATAGCCGGACGGAAGATTACCTTAGTATCCTCTGTTCCTTCCAAATAATATGCCTCATTTGTATATTCTTGAGCAGAGCCTTCTACGAAATATTTCAAAGAATCCTGAGCATTGAACATGAACATTCTCTCAGCCGGTGCTTCTTCGCCTTCAGCAACCTCAATGCCTTTAGAGATATAGAATGAAGGAGTCTTAGCCTTGCTATCCGCCGTATCCAACCAGAAAATCATGCTTTCCGCAGAAAGGATACCTTCAGTGATACCATTCTTATTCAACTGATAGTTGATAGAACCTAACATATTGTCAAATGATGCGTGACGTGGTTGAGAGGCCAATGACGGGTTGAACGGATTAGCGTCCAAGATCTCAACGTTTGCGTAACCATCATTCAAGTCACTAGCTGCTACATAACGCTTCTTATCATAAGCTACAGTTAAATTTGTGCTATTAACGCTCGCAGTTTTAACCGCAGAAGTATTATCAATTGAAGCAGCATAATCAAGCGTACCCCCAGAAGTCGCAGCTAACGAAACCAAAGAATAACCGCCTGCGGCATTCTTAATGATAGCGAACTCTGTAGCGGCATCCTTTTCTTTATCAGTAGCAGCGGCAGCACCTAAATATCTAGCATCGTCACCCTTAACTTCCGTCGTACGCAAGATATAAGTTGGAACAACCAAAGTATCCTTATCCGCAACTCTTACAACCTCATTCTTATCATTTAAGTAAGCATAAGTATTCGTATTCAAGATGTAATCAGCTACACCTTGCAAAGATTTATCCAAAGTTTCAGCACCTTTTACTCTTTCCGGATAAAGGGTCAACATTGTCGCCTTCTCATCGGTAGAGACCTTCATACTCTTTTTATCATTAGAAAGAACTGCATAAAGAGTCTTGTCACCAAATACGTTCTTACCATTGAATGTCATCTTAAAGCCCTCGGCGATCTGAGTATCCGTGAATACTTTATAACCGTCCGTACGAGTTGTAGCGATCGTGTTGAACTTAACGGAAGTTGTATTCAGTGCTAAATCTTCTGTTACACCTTTGGAAGCTTTTTCATCTCCTTTGATTGTTACTTCTTCTCCATCATAAGTTGCTTTATCTACTTTATAGCCACCTTCTTTTCCATCCGGTTGTAAACGTAATACCAAATCCTCACCTGTCTCACGGTTTGTCAATGTAAAATTATATTTGCCATCAAAACCAGAAACGATCCATTGGGATACCGGCATCGTAAAATCCGCACTATTATAAGCAACCACTCTTAAACCGTCACCTGTAGCAGGATCAACCGTTAAATACTTATGGTACTCTGTTTGAGCGTTTGGCTTACCCTCAGAGCTCTTGTCCTCATCATTACTTGTAAAGTAAATATTTACCACATTCTCAGCGTTCTTCTTCAATAATACAGAAGCGTCAAGATAAGAATTCGCACCCAGTTGCGGATGGATAGGAGTATAGTTCGTTTTTGTACTTCCTGATAATACAGTAGTCACATAAGTCTTCGTATCAGAAACAGAAGGCTTAACCGCAGCTACATTTACATCACAAGATTTCCAAGTATTACCTTCTTTGACAGAAGGTTTCATCGTTAAAATCAACTTACCATCCTCATTAAAGGCATCTTTCAATGAGATCGTAAAGCTTGCGTTTGCACTAGAGTCTTTAGCAGCGACCTCACCTTTCATCCAATACAAAGCGTAACCTTCACCATCTTGTTTACCATTGATGTTGTAACGTTGAGTAGGATCCACGGCTAAGAAAGAGATTTCTTTTGCAGCTGATATGGCAGCTTCATTATTTGTACCATCTTCAACTTCAGCAACAAATGCTTCTACCTTCTTTGCGTCACCTTTCACAAAATAAGTACCTGTCTGGATTTTCGCATCCGCAGCAGTAATATCCGCACTAACAGTTACCGGAGTTACGGAATCAAACAAGTTACCAACCAATTCGCTAGTCGTATAATCGAAGGACAAAGTTGTACCTTTTGAATTGTATTCAGTCAAATACTCATCTCCGATCTCTTTAGCATAAGAGAAGGCCTGTAAATTACTACCAACCTCGCTAGCAGGCAATGCAGCCGTAAACAAGCCTTTAAATTTCAGCTTACCATCTTTTACAATAAACTTCGTGTTGAAGTCTGAAAGATTTTTCGTTGACTGATCTCCGGTAACGGCAGTACCATCGCTCTTTGTTATAACTTGGTATTCCTTACCATCAATAGTTACCCACAACTCGAAAGTACGAGAAGAGTAGTTACGGATCGTAAATTCGGCGGCAGTTTCATTTGTAGCAGAAGCAGTTGTAGCTGTTAAAGAAACAACTTCCTTATCGCCCTTCAATTTTAAGATATCACTACTCGTATACTTTGCATACAAAGTAGTATTTGACGCTCCTAAATAGAATGTCATGCCATTGCCCAAAGCGGTCTCTGTAGTTGTATAAGAAACAACGCTCTTGTCTCCAACAGCGGCATACGCAGCATTAAAAGCAGGTCCACCTAGCAGTAAACCAGCTGTTAACAAGGTAAAAATCCTTTTGTTCATAAATTCAAAATTTAATATTAATAATAGTGTTAATTAAAGTCCATCCCGTCGTTTAGCACCCTTGTTTTACCCGAAAACGACTAGTCTAAACGATCGTTTAAACTAGTCGTTTCTATCCCATAAAAGATTGTCAAACATCAAGGTTTTTAACTATATATAATGTACAGGCGTACATTAAAATAATGTAAACCTATCAAAGCATAAGATCTGAATCAAGCTTCCTCTTTGACACAAAAGTATTGATAGTACCGCTAGCTTCGAGTTATAGGTATTTTATAGGCTCACCCGATAATCATTGGGGATATCTTCAGGCTCATCTATATTTCAGCCGGCAGCCTAAGATAAGTCGGCCAACAGATGAGATCATGAGATAACTATTGCCATATAAATCGCTGTCTTATAAACTATTAATCAACAGACCAACTCACTTGAGAAAGGCTTCCCAAGTGAATAACTAACCACTTCCAGACTCGTAAGCTTACGGCTACCCCCAGCCGTAAGTTATTCACTTAACAAGCCGTAAATTATTCACCTGACAAGGCATAAATTATACATTAACCGTCTCTCCCCCGATGGTTATCGGGAAATGGCAGAGGAACTATAGATACAAGTGGCCCATTTGTCTTTTTGACAACTTGTAATCTGAAGTCCCGGAGAATCGATTATTCCGTACCC
>OLIL01000094.1_pt1 | contig 89651 bp, 78 predicted proteins | sample 1609701 | NCBI WGS metagenome assembly OLIL01 (sample SAMEA4350146, study PRJEB24818) | metagenome | biome: human; feature: gut; material: faeces | place: Denmark | collected 2013-09
TGAACTTAACGGCATTCAATGCCTTGCGTTTTGTGTCTGAATCTTGCTTACCTCCTAATTTACGGTTATAGAATGATTGTAACTCTGCATCATATTGTACAGCAACTGTGGCCGCCATGGATAGATCAGCTTTCGCCTGACCATCACAGCGTGCTGAAGGTCGGGGACGCCATCTCACACTGGTGCCTGAAGTGTGGGAGTGTGGTGCTACGCCGACATAACTGGCATATTGCCTTGCTGTTTCAAAAGCGGTAAAGTTTCGGGTAATGACAATGACATTTATGGCATTGACGAAGCCGACTCCTGGTATTGTCAGAAGATTCTTGTAAGTAGCCAAAAGGCTATCGTCTGTAGCCAACAACTTCTGCTCTTCCAACTCGATGTTTTCAATGTCATGACAGAGTTTCTTGATGTAGCCATCATATAACTGGGCATCTTCCTTTGTGGTGCACAGCTGTCTTCTGTTCATGAAGCATGTACGCTGTTCCACCAGGAACTTACGCTCATTCATCAGTGCCTTGAGTCTCTGCATGGTCTTGTCAGGCATTTTATAAGGCTTGACACATTCGGTACCATTATAGCGATAGAGAAAGTCTGCAATCTTGGCAGAGTCAATCTTGTCGCTCTTGTCCTTGGGCCCCATGGGATAATGCTTTACCACATGGGTGGAGAGCATGCAGAACTGATAGTTCCTGGCATTAAGAAACTTCTCCAGCTCCATGGAATAGCTGCCGGTGAACTCCATTCCAAAGAGACAGTTCGAGAGAACCACATGATTCTTCTTGAGCCATGTGCACATTTCACCAAATCCCTTGCGGGAATTGTTGAATACAGCGTGAGGAAAGTCCTTAATTGGGGTTCCTTCACAGAAAATTGATGCGTCAATGACATTTTTTGAGATGTCGATGCCGATAAATGATTTATTTTTCATACCTTTGTACCGCATTTACAGGAAGGAGCTCTCTATGTCAGGGTAAGCCACATCTTTTATAAGCTGGCGCACAGCTAAATCCCTAAACGGCACTTGGTCTGGCATTTCAGGCAGGGGAGACTAGATCAGGGAAAGGTCTTTGCCTACGGCAAAATAGTTCACTACCCCCGTCCGGAGTTCCTTCCTTTTCAGATGCTCCGGCAAAGGTAGTGAAAAAAACGCAGACAAAAGACTTAATCGGGGGATAGTTATGCTCTAAGACGGGGGATAGTTCACTTTTGCTGCATTTTAGTTCTTGTATGCATCTGTCTCCACATATTGTGTTCCACGCTTTATCACGGCAAACATACGAAGGACTAGCTTGAACTTGACGGCATTGAGCACGATACCACCGCATTTTTCCTTTCTCTTGCGTATCCAATAGTCTCTTATTGAAGGATTGTTCCTTATGGCGGAAAGGACAGCTATGGATAAGTCTGCCTTGGCTTCAGAAAAGCCTTTCTTAGAAACGGAAGTTCTCTTTCTTACAGAGGTTCCTGACTCCTTTTTGAATGGGGCAATTCCTATGTAACAGGCATATTTGCGAGGATTGCTGATTGCTGTGAAATTTTCCGTCAATACAATAGTTTCCAACGCTATGATGCGACCAATGCCAGGAATGGAGGTCAGCAGGTCGTAGTTTTTGCTGATGCTTGCATCTTCATTCATATAGCTGTCAATCTCCTTGTCTATTGCTTTCTGGTTTTCCTTCATGTTCTTTAGCAGGAGTCTCTTGCGTTCTACGGATAAGTCGGTGTCGTATGCGCAGATATCATGAAGCTGTTGCTTGTAAAGAATAGACTGCTTGGTGTTCTGCTTACGCTCTGCCAGCAGTCTCTTCAACTTGAAATAGACAGGTGATGGAAGCTTGGAGGGATTGCGAAGAATCTTCTTGTGGTTCTGCTCACAATAGATTGCTATTCTGAAAGCATCCAGTTCATCAGTCTTGATACGGTCTAGAGAGCGCTGATCATCATCCAAGTCTGGCTCAAAGCGATGCATTTTGCGAGGTTCCACCATACTATAGATATATTCTTTGGATTCCAACCATAATCTAAAGTTTTGGTTATAGAGTCCGGTATATTCCAGACAGAACAAAAAGGTATCAAAGTCTTTTCCTACCTTTGCGACCCAGGAGCCAATCTTTTTGAATCCAGCATCATCATTGCTCACCTTAATATGAGCATTCTTCCAATCGATGGTTTCACCATCATAATAAGCAAGGTCGAGAGTCTTCTTGGAGACATCTACGCCAAAGTAAAGTTCCTTATCCATATTATTGACATTTTAGCATTAAATGGAAACAAGAAAACATTTGGCTTGGCGAAAGACTTAATCTATTGATAGATATTTTCTTTTTTGAGACCTAGTTCCTCTTAACATCCGTTAACCAATTTGTTTGAACTTGTTTCCGAGTGCAAAGGTAAAAGATTGAGACAGGAGAGGCTTTTCGCCAACAAACAATCTAAAAGAACATGCAGAAAGTTCCTTTCTTGCCAATGCGAGCATGAAAAGAGAGTAAAGTGTGCAGAAATCCTTATCACACAACAATTCCTGCAGGGCAGATATTACCTTGCTATTTGAAGGGTTGCGATAATCACTTTCTGAGAAGAGAAGCCTATCAGAAGCGCCATATGTATCTAATAATTTGGAATTCATGGATATAACTTTCAATGACAAGGCGATGCTTGTCAAGGCAAAGTCATCAATGGTTTCGTCAAAATCATCGACGGTTCGCAAAGGATGAGAAAAGTCCTTTGTACCAATTGTTGGAGACTTCTGGCCCTTCATGGCAGGAACAAACATACCATCATAATCTACCAAAGTCAGATTTCCATCAGGACGAACCATGATGTTGTCTGGCTTAATGTCACCATGAGCAAATGGTTGAGAACGAAGCCACGCTGCCATTTTACAAAAGCGATAGCAAAGCATAGCCATCGCATAATTGTCTTGATAGTTTTCTGCGATGTAAGTCTCCATCGTTTCACCATCAATCCAATCCATAAGAAGGACAGGAAACTCGTCTTCCTCACAACTGCTATCTACGAAGATTTCTTTATCTAAGTACTTTACAGAAGTAATATAAGAGGAATCAACGAACTCCAACTCATCTGCAATCTGGCGATAAGCCTCAGCTCTACCTTCTTGCTCTTCAGTAAAGCACTTCAATGCATAGCACTTCCCAGTTTGTTCATCTTTCATTTTGAACACGACGGCAAAGGCACCACTGCTACGATATGGTTCACCATGATCATCTAGCACAGGTTCCAAATAAGCCAATTTATCAAGATTACTACTTGCATCTTGTATGGCTCTAACATATTCTGATATTAAAGGATATTGCATAACCTCAATCTATTTGAAAATATATATCATCACAAAACAAAAAAGTCGATCGATAATTCATATTTTTAATTTTTTCTGAGAAAGAGCTCTGATTGACAACGACACCCTCTTTTACTGCATGGGAATAATCTTGGGTATCAAATATTGCCGGGTTTACTTCAAAGCCACCTTCATAAAAATAACCTATGATGAAATGAGGCAACAAACCACATTTTAAAGTTATCTCTTTCTGTTCTGGGAATACAGCTCCATCCACAACAGGAAAGCCACACTGCTTAATAACATCAGCTGTTTTATTAAACCTACTTTTTGAAAATACCCCAAGTTTTGGAGAAGCCCACCCAACTAGTTCTATATATTTTTGTTTTAGACCCATTACTTTCTCTATATTATAAGATTCGGAAGTTGATAAGAAATAGCTATTTCTTCCATATCCAGCAAGACCTACAGTATGAAGCAAAGCTACATAATAATCTTTTAATTGAACCTTTTTCAACTTACTTAAGTTAGCAATTTCATTTAACCATTTTTCCTTTGTCATATGGCGCCAATACGCCAAGAACACAGGATTTTTCTTAACTAATATCCCTACTTTTTCTTTTGTTCTTTCTGACTTTAAATTCAATTGGACAAAAACTTTCTGAATTTTATTATAAATAAACTCCATGGTCCCATTCAAAGTATCATCTATGTACAAGTTATGAATTCTATTATCTAGTTTTTCATAAAATAATTTAGCCTTATCCCCATAAAGAAATATAAATTCCGATAATATAGGAATATTATCTATGCTTGTATTATATTGCTTATAAATATATTCATTACCCAAACATCTAAAAACAATAGATACATGGTTTAATCTCGTCAAGAAAGAAATAAATTGTTTCTTTTCTGATTCACTTATGTGTTCGCCTTTCATTGTCAAGTTTGACTTTATTATTTTATTTTTTATATACTGTTTCATTTTACAAAAAGAATATGAGTCATTAGAAATTATCAGAATACAATACCCCTTTTTAACAAACTATCAAGTTTAGAATCAACATCAACAAAAGGAGCATTTCCAAAACGTTCAATTATATCATTGATTGTCTGTTGCGAAAACTTGCAATTATAAAAAGCTCCTTCGCCAATTTCTTTTACACTTGATGGGATTATTATACTAAACAAAGAAGAACATCCACTAAAAGCCTGTTCTCCAATGTAAAGAACACTATCTGGAATTGAAACTTCCTTTAAAGATTTACAATTTTCGAAAGCAGAATCCCCAATGCTTGATACCCCACTAGGAATATTAATTTTTTCCAAAGAATAACAATCTCTAAAAGCCGCAGCTTCAACATTTAACACTCCATTGGGTATCATCATATTAGTCAAAGATTGGCAATCATCAAAAAGTTGACTTGCAATATGTCGCACCCCCACAGGGATTTCTGCTTTATAAAGTCTAATGCAACTAAAGAAAGCACAGTCCACCATAACTTTTATTGTTGAAGGAATATAAATATTAACCAATGAAGTACAATAAGCAAAAGCCATAAATCCTATAACAGTAACACCTTCTGGTATTGACAACGTAAAAATATCATCACAATATCTAAAAGCTGCATCACATATTACCTTTACTCCATACCTAATATTATAATTACCAGACAATTCCAATGGAGCTTTGATTAATTTCTTCCAATCTTTACTATAAAGCACGCCAAAATCATCTATGACTCCATTCTGTATTTCTGCTTCTGTTGGATTACTATTTAACTCTTCTTCCTTACATGGCTTTAAAATATAGAATGTTTTAAAAGAACAAAGTTCAAGTGCTTTCTTTGCGTTGACCAAGAAGAACATAGATAGAAGCGTATTCATCTCTTCGTTATTCATCAACTCTTGCAAAGCAGCCAATACCTTGCTTTTGCTCAAGTCACGATAGTCCTCAGCAGAAAAAAGTAATCTATCTGCTGCACCATATTCATCAAGTAACGAAGATTTCAGAGAAATGGCCTTTAACGACAAGGCGATGCTTGCCAAAGCAAAGTCATCGATGGTTTCATCAAAATCATCAACGGTTCTCAAAGGATGAGAAAAGTCCTTTGTACCAATTGTTGGAGACTTCTGGCCCTTCATAGCAGGAACAAACATACCATCATAATCTACCAAAGTCAAACTTCCATCAGGACGAACCATGATGTTGTCTGGCTTGATGTCACCATGAGCAAATGGTTGAGAACGAAGCCACGCTGCCATTTTACAGAAGCGATAGCAAAGCATTGCCATGGCATAATTGTCTTGATAGTTTTCTGCAATGTAAGTCTCCATTGTTTCACCATCAATCCAATCCATCAGAAGAACCGGGAACTCATCCTCCTCACAACTGCTATCTACGAAGATTTCTTTGTCTAAGTACTTTACAGAAGTAATATAAGAGGAATCTACGAACTCTAACTCATCTGCAATCTGGCGATAAGCCTCAGCTCTACCTTCTTGTTCTTCAGTAAAGCACTTTAAGGCATAGAATTTTCCTGTCTGTTCATCTTTCATTTTGAACACGACGGCAAAGGCACCACTGCTACGATATGGCTCACCATGATCATCTTGCACTGGTACCAAATGAGCCAACTCATCAAGATTGTTACTTGCATCTTGTATGGCTCTAACATATTCTGATATCAAAGGATATTGCATTGACTTTTTCTGTTAATTGTTTTGCCCCAAAGGTACAAAAGACTTACGATACTACCAAACCATTAGCTATTTTTTCACCTAATTTAATATAGTACCATCCTGTACATCTTTGCCTATTTCATCAAGAACCTGAGAGTAACATTGCTTGGTTCTGAAAAAGTCATTAAGAATCGCAGCAAGATAGGCTTTTGTATTTGGAATATTCGGCATTAGCAAACATTGCAACTTAGACAGAACATAATAAGACTTTTCTTCCTCATACAGAATATACAAGACTGTATTATGCACTAAATGATTAGTACGATTAACAGCCTTTTTCATATTCTCTACATCTTGGAGATTCTCCGAATCCACCATATCCCAATGAAGATCCCAAATTGTAATAAAGGCAGAGTCGTTTGAAGCTTCTATCACAAACTTCTCATTTTGATACGTGAAGTAAATGTCATCGTGCTCTATACGAACTTCACAATTAAGCTGCCGAAGCAACTCAAGACTCAAGTCTCTAGTACCAATATTCTCATTGCTATCATTAGATGGCGAGATAGAACTAACGATTTCATCCATCTCTTTTTCTGCTCTTTTCTGGCGGATGTAATACATCAAACTTATGCCAATCAATACTGAAATAATTGGTAACATCATAATTATAACCTTTTTAAATTAATACTTTATGAGATGGCAAAGTTAGTGTTTTTTTTGTAAACAGATGTACAAACTCGGGAAAAACTTACCTCCACAAGCCTTGTGGAGCCTAAACATTTGTAGCATCCACCACCATTTATTATTTTTGCAGCCAAAATAACAATAAAAATAATAGGAATATGGAAAGACTCTTTTTTTTCGTGATTGCCGTTGCGTTAGCATTCGGCGTTGGTTGCCTGGGAAGAAACAGAAAGATTGGTTTCGGATGGGCTTTTGCTATCTCACTTATCAATGTAGTAATTGGTCTCATTGTCGTATTGTGCTCTAAGAAGAAAACGCCAAATGAGCTTGAAAAGAAGAACTAAGTTGAAGATTTGGGGATGGGCATGTATTCTGATTGGAGTAATTGGCTTTATCAGTATTATTATGCGTGGCAACCCAAACCTCGGACCGAGCGTTTGGGTTGCCATAGGAGTTTATTTGTTATACAGGAAGAATACCTAAGGAAATTCACTTCCACTCCACAAGCTTTCTATCCAATGGAATCTTCTTGGGTTCGCCACGATTGCCATCAATGAAATAACTCCCGGCTAGACTTTCATCAAACTGGAGAGTGAAGGCTTGGCGGATACGGGCACATTTCTCATTGATAGAATTAGACAATGGATTCGTCAGGGCTTCAATGCTCTGGCGAATCTTCTCTTCTGAAAGATGAGCCCCATTGTTGTTCGATTTCTTGCGAATATCCACATAGATAGCATATAGCTCTTCCCTATAATCCGACAGACATTTGAAAAGGATTCCCTCCTCATGACGCAAAAAGAGAATATACACCGCCTTTACCAATGGCTCCATCCTAATAGTCATATCATGATAGTCGGGCAGTATGATATCGTAATTCTCTGTGATGACAATTCTACTCAGATTCTTGGGTGGAAAGAGATACTGCTTCAGCACCCAATCGCTTACTCCGCCAAGGCGTAAGTCCTGTACCTGTCGGTACACCTCCTTCATCTTCTGCCTGATATCATAGTTGAATGTTTCATCTGCCGGAATCGGTTTAGGATCAAATATACTGTATGGAAAATCATCGACAGAGCTGAACATTACATTGCAATCCGGCAACTTATCATACGCAGCCTGCATCAATGACATAAAATCCTCATCTTCCTCTATAGACAAAGAATAGGAATTGACATAATATATGCCATTCTCCTCATGGTCTAGCTGTAAGATGCTAGGATGTAATTTCCCCTTATCCTTTTCTTCTACCAATTGCGACAACAGCAAATCGGAAGGAACAGAGATGTTCAAATCCTCTTTATTCATCGCAGGATAGCTGTAGAGAGCTGTCTTCCTGATATGAGGACCCAGAAATGGGAAATAATTAAAATGAATTGACTTGCTGATAAACAAGTTGTTGATATCCAGGAGATGGTTGATGATGGAAAGGTTCAACTTTTCATCATACCCATTCTCTACAAAGAATACCTCGCCATGTAGGCGTGTTGGGAAGTCGCGAAACTTCAATACCTTTTTTCTTCCAATCTTTCCGGTCATTGCTTACATATTATTATATGGTTGAGTACAAATTTGTCAATATCAGATCTATCTTCTTCTGCATTTATCGAATAGCTAAACACTGAACATGGCAAAAAGACAAAAAAGACTCACCCTGAGCGCGCTGTTCTAAAGGGAAGCGGGGTAAGTATGTTGCTACAAAGGTACAAATGTTATTCGAAACAACAAAACTTTTAGCGAAAAAGTTTCTAAAATTGTTTGAAGCAACTATAGAGAACTATCTTACTGATGAAAGCAACGTTTTTGCATCAAGCAGAATGGTAGGTAACGCAGAGGTAGCACCAGTTGATACCGTGGCTCCAGATGCTCCTTCAGATACAACAGAAGTTGGCACTCCTATCCTGCCACAGGCTACCACTGAGGGATTCTACACAACAGGAGACAACTCAGCAGCAAGAGGCTACAGAGACTGAGCAGCAGACAAATGCTGAATAAGAAATCACAAGAGAGTTCAATAGAGTTCTATTTGCAATCGACATATAAGAAAAGCGTAGAATCCTGCCGGCAGTAATGTCAGCAGGATTCTACGCTTTATTCATTAAGCAAATCCTCCGCAGGAATAGAATCCATTTCCCCTCACGATGAAGCTTAAAATCCGTAAACACCGCTCCTTATAGGTTAATTATCTTTGGATTCTAATTTTACTGTCAAATCTGATATTCCCATTTCCGAAACATTTATTGGTGGGATAACGATATAGTTGAACTGAGTGTTTTCTGTTTTACAGAATAAAACACCTCTCGCTGTTCCAATCGTGTGAACTGCGAAAAATTCAAGAAGGTCTTTTGGTATGACTACTTCTTTGTCATTGCGAAGAGTCTTCCAATCATCTACTTGGATTTCAAATTCACACGTCATCTTTAAAACCATTACTTTTTCTGATTCAGAAGTGAAGTCAAATGCAACAACACAAGCGACTTTCTTTCCTTCATCACCATACTTGAAATTTAGGCTAACATTCATACCAACTTCATCTTTGCAGTCTTCGCACAAGATTGCAAACTGGTCTAAATGAATACCAAACATTCTAAATTTAGTCATAATTTATGCTGCATTCTTAGGTGTGTCAGTATTAACTGGACACATAATCTCATTACTCTTCATAGAATAGCTGACATGAATTTCCCCATCATTCCATTCTACAAAATTTGCATTTGGCAATGCAATATTTTTAAATTGTTTAGAACAAGCATCATCACTGACGTACTTCCCTACAGGTATAAAATCTATCTGTGGAATAACGCCAAATGCAAGCGACAACTCAAAAAACTTAGAGAGACGATGATCATAATCTCCATTCAATAGCTGGGAGACATATCCTTTGGAAACTCCGAGATACTCTGCCAACTGTGTTTTGTTACGACCAGTCTCTTTCATAAAACTCTCAGCTTGATTGTAAAGCTCTATTTGAGTTTTAGCAGTCCAATACTCTGGGCTTTTCAATACTTCTTTTCTGTCCATAATAATCACATTTCAAAGCCATTGAACAACTTATCAATCTTCTTGATGTCTAAATCTTGGTTACTTTTATATGCACCGAGAATTACAAAAACATCGGGTCTTTCCAAAATGACGTACACACGAATATCATTCTTTTTAAACTCATATACATTTTTACATTTCTTACACTTTATAGACCTAAACTTTGTCTTTGGCAAAAGATTAGACGGACTCAAACTGTCCATGTATCCATATATAGCGTTTAACTTTTTTAAATCCCTTTGTTCATCTTTTAGATTGTCGACAAACTCTTGGAATTGGAATTTTCCATTAACAGCGACCTCAAAGAATTGATAACTACTATTGTTGACTGGCTCGAATTTTCTTACTTGATACTTTTCAGCCATTTTTAGTTTTTACTAAACTGCTGCAAATATAATCAGAAATTTTCATTCACGCAAATTTTTAACTCTAAATTAACCAAAACAGATCGTTAAAAGAACATTTTGCAACATCGAGATAGCAATTTTACCATAAATTGTTTTCGAAACACATCCTTATAAGTCACACAGTTTATATTACCTATTATAATAAACTGCTTATCTACCACAACAATCCATGCAAGAAACTCACTAAAAAGTGAGAATGGTGGATTAGAATAAAAAATAAGGTTAGCATACGCGCACATGGATATTTTTTTCTCGAAAAAAGTATCAAAGTCTCATTTTTCGATGTAGAATAAGACTTATATCTTTAATACACAACACTTTATCACGAATAAGACTTCTCTAAAAATGAAGAGAGAAGTATCATTAAAGTATCATAAATTAGCGAGAAGTATCATGATTTCTTGCTTGCATCGAAAAAAAATGCTTTATGAAGTGATAATAATAGCATTTGTAAGGCAATAAACAGGATATTTTTGCGTTTAGTAAAACAGAATGTTTTATTCTTAATACTTAAGAAATATGGATGAAAAGGAACTTTTGAAAAAGGCTTTCGAATACGGAAACGTTCCTAGCCTCATCACCTATTGCTTCACCGAACCATGTCCGATGAAAGACAAGTGTATCCACTATCTATCCGGCCTCTATAAAAACGAGAAGACTGATAGAGGAGATGCCATCTTCCCAAATGCCCTGAAAAACGGGAATTGCAAGTACTTCGCTCCGCTGCGTGTCGTGAAAATGGCATGGGGATTCGACAAACTCTTTGCCGAAATGAAAGTGAAAGACGCACCCACACTGCGCGCCGAAATGAGAAGCTACCTCGGTAGCAAAGGACAATACTACCGATACAAACTGGGACAACTGAAACTCCTCCCGGAACAGCAGAAATATATCAAACAGCTCTTCGCCAGATACGGATATAAAGACGTTGAGTTCGAACACTTCTCGGAAGAGATTGACTTCACAAACATCTAATCTTTCCAAGTATTTATTGTTACGGTTTGATAAAACTAAAGATGTATTCATTCCCGTTTCACTATACTGAATATGTCTAGTATTCCAGTTTAGGAGAGCAACTATATGTCTACTTTTTCAGTTCATCAGATGTTCCCTCTGTGCCCACTAGCTGATCCTACCATGCCCGTTACACGGGCATCCACAGCCCACCAAGCGGGCATCCACAGAACAAGGGCTGGGCAACAAGTGCCCATAAGGCGGGCAATGAATGCCCAAATATCGGAGCTTGTTTTGGGCAACGGAATTAATAATTGATAATTTACAATTTACAGTTAACACTTAACCATTAACCAGAAATACAATGAAGGTAACTATCGTACATACAAATAATAAAAACCAGCTTCTCGTAAGTACCAAGACGATGGAGAAGCTGATGGAACGATTCGCAAGGGATGATAGCAAACTGACTATCACCCACTTCCGCGAAAGCATTCCGTATCTTAGCAACAACTATGAAGGCTACAAGGATCTGCCGAAATGGATGCACATCTATCCCGCTGCTGAATTCGCCAAAGACGAAAACAACAACCTGAAGATGAAGGCTTTCAACGGCATCCTGCTGCTGAAATTTGGCAACATTACTGATGTAGATGGTGCGGAGGGCGTTAAACGCTCGGTAGCCATTCTGCCTTCTACCCTTGCCGCCATCACAGGTGCCGACGGAAAGACTGTTATCGTTCTGATAAAATTCCAGGGCGAAAATGATTCCCTGCCTACATCTGAAGCGGATGCCGAGCATCTCTATCGCATCGCTTACCAGCAGATTTTCCCTGTATATCAAGCTATTGTCAAGGCTTCGATTCTTGTAGATGGTCCGAAACCTTCTATCGAGGCTGGCTCTACCCTATCCCAAGAGCCTTCGATTCACAACAGTTTCATGATGACGCTCGATGCGGAGCCTTATTTCAACGGCAAGGCGGTGGCGATGAAGATTGATAGCCATGCACGATCTCAAAGCCCAGCTCCCAGCACGGATAATCATCAGCAGACAATTCCTAATTTCAGGGCTCCGGAAGAAGGAAAGAAAGTTGATAAGAACAGTATTCGCGAGAATATCGTGAACATGATGCAACTGCTGGAAAGCAGATATGATTTCAGATATAACACAGTGATGAAATTCGTGGAATACATGCCGAAAGAGAAAGGTTGGTATGGTTTCCAACCTGTGGATCCGAGAGTGCAGAAGCGTATGACGCTGGAGGTGCAGCTGGCTGATATCCGGGTGAGCATCAAGGATGTACGTAATTTTCTGGAGTCTGATTATATCAAAAATTATAATCCGATAGATGAATATCTCTTCCAGTGCTACGACAAATGGGATGGAAAGGATCATATCCGTGCCTTGGCCCGCACGGTGCCTACCGCCAATCCTCACTGGGCAGACTGGTTTTACACCTGGTTCCTGGGCATGGTGGACCAGTGGCGCGGCTATTCACATCGCCAATACGGCAACTCGGTGGCTCCGCTTCTCATTTCCAAACAGGGTTACAACAAGAGTACTTTCTGTCGCCGACTGCTACCGCCGGAACTGCAGTGGGGGTATAGTGACAATCTTATTCTGTCGGAAAAGCGTCAGGTTTATCAGGCGATGGCACAGTTTATGGTTATCAATCTCGATGAGTTCAACCAGATTTCGCCACAGGTACAGCAGGGATTTCTGAAGAATCTCATCCAGCTGCCTACGCTGAAATACAAGCCTCCGTATGGCAGTCATGTCATGGAATTTCCTCGTCTCGCCTCGTTCATCGCCACGAGCAACATGAAGGATATTCTCTCCGATCCATCCGGCAATAGAAGATTCATCGGTGTAGAACTGACGGGGCCTATCGACGTGAGCGTTCGCCCGAACTACCAGCAGCTTTTTGCCCAGGCACTTTCTGCCTTGAACAATGGCGAAAAGAGTTATTTCGATGCGCAGCAGGTGAAGCTGATTATGAAGAGCAACAGCCAGTTTGAGATAATCCAGCCGATAGATCAGTATTTCTTACTCTATTTTGAATTGGTTGAGAATGAGAAAGAGGGCGACTATCTTACTGCCGCTGAAATTTTTGACTATCTGAAGAAGCAGATTGGTTCATCGCTCAAGGTAAACAGCCTGATGGGATTCGGCAGAAAACTGGCGAATATGAGTGAGTTGAAACACAAGAGATTTGCAGATGGAATGAAGTATCTCGTAAAGAAAAAGTGAAATAATGATACTTCTATGAGACTTTAATGAGACTTCCCGGCGCCAGAACCGAGAAGTCTCATTCTATTTATCTTGTTATCTATCAGGTCTTTAAGTCGATATTTTCAATAGAAAATGAGACTATGAGACTTTTTCTTCAAAAAACTTTTTCACGTAAGAGAAAACTATTATCCTTTAGATAGCATAAAGGAAGGTGCGGATGAACCAGTAGCAAACGATACCTGCAATGTAACCTACGAAAGCAATCCAGGAGATATGCTTCATATACCAGCCGAAGGTAATCTTCTCCAAGCCCATTACTACCACACCAGCGGCACTACCGATAATCAGCATTGAACCTCCTACACCGGCACAGTAGGCCAGCAACTGCCAGAAGACACCATCCACAGCCATATCACCAGCGGCAGCTACAGGATACATTCCCATACATCCGGCTACCAGAGGCACATTGTCAACGATACTTGAAAGTACACCGATAATACCAGTAACCAGGTAGTGGTTGCCATCGAATACGACGTTCAAGCCCTGACCCAAAGCAGTCAACACGCCAATCTCAGCCAGGCAGGATACAGCCATCAGGATACCGAGGAAGAAGAGGATGGTACTCATATCCACACGAGAAAGCAACTTGGTTACTCGCTTCTGAGTGCCCTCGGCATCAGCTCCACGATGCAAACCGCGATAGAAAACTTCGGTAGCAGTCCAGAGAACACCCAATACCAGGAGGATTCCTACGAATGGAGGCAAGTGGGTGATACTCTTGAAGATAGGAACGAAAATCAAACCGCCTACTCCCAACCAGAACACTGCCTTACGCTGACCTTCGGTGAAATCGCTGACCGATGTATTCTGCTGGTCAGAAACCTCAGGCATCACGAGTTCGCCCTTCAACATGGTCTGAAGGATGAGGGCAGGAATCACCATGGAAACCATAGACGGGATGAAGATTTCGGCGATAACGCCGGCTGCGGTAATCAATCCCTTGTTCCAGAGCATGATGGTGGTAACGTCGCCGATTGGTGAGAAGGCACCACCCGAATTGGCTGCGATGATGACGAGGGATGCATAAACCATGCGATCCTTGTGGTCGGTGACGAGCTTTCGGAGAATCATGATCATCACGATACTGGTGGTCAGATTGTCGAGGATAGCCGAGAGGATGAAGGTAAGGACAGCGATACGCCAGAGGAGCGCACGCTTCGACTTGGTCTTCATCACCTTGCGAACCCAGTTGAATCCGCCGTTCTGGTCAACGATTTCCACGATGGTCATCGCACCCATCAGGAAGAAGAGTGTTGTGGCGGTATCGCCCAGATGTTCCTGGATGATTCCGGTCACCTTCTCTACCATTCCTGCTGCGCCGCCTGTATAATCAGGGTGCATCAACTGGAGATACTGCATTGGATCCATCATGTAGAGGGTCCAACAACCTACCAACATCAACAGGGCTATCGCAGCCTTGTTTACCTTAGTCAAGCTTTCGGTGGCAATGAGTGCATAGCCGAGCACGAAAACGACAATAATAGAAATTGTAAGTGTAGTCATTACTTCTTATTTATTATTAGATATTCTTTTCCTTTAGATATGATTTGGTACTCACAATTGCCAAACGGTTGCAAAGATACAAAAAGAAAAGCAATAACCACCCTTTTCTATATTATAATTATATGAAATCGTTTACTTACTTACGGTTTTAACCTGATAATAACCGATTTCGACCAGTATGGTTGAAACATTTCGTTGTTTAGCACATGCTTGTTGAATTTTGGGAACCCGAAAATGACATCAGTACAACTCGTAAAAAGTTAATTAGTAATAAAGTTCTTACTAATATATCTCTTACCTAAAAGATTATTACTACCTTTGTATTTCACAAAATATGTAACATAAAACATGAAATAGATATAAAACGTTATGGAACAGCTGAATAACCCATTTGTTATCTACGGATATAAGGGAGCAGAATACTTCTGCGACCGCAAGAAAGAGACGGAAGTCATCATGAAGGCTTTGCAGAATGAGCGCAACATCGTCCTCATCTCTCCCCGACGCATTGGAAAGACGGGACTCATACACCATGTCTTTGAGAACATCTGCAAGCAGGAGCCTGAAACGCATTGTTTCTATCTCGACATCAATGCCACAAGAAATCTGAGCCAATTCATCCAATTATTGGCAAAGACGGTTATCGGGAAGGTTGATACTTTCTCGCAAACTGCCATGCGCAAGATTACCACCTTCTTTGCCGGCTACAAGCCTACGATGTCGTTTGATGAGATGACGGGAATCCCTACGTTCTCGATTACGGTTTCGCCAAGCCAGCGCGAAGATTCCCTTAAACATATCTTCGAGTATCTGAAACAATCGGAGAAACGAATCTATATTGCCATCGACGAGTTCCAGCAGATAGCCGAATATCCCGAAGATGGCACAGAGGCCCTGCTGCGCTCCTACATCCAGTTCTTGCCGAATGTATATTTCATCTTTGCAGGCAGTAAGCAACACATGATAACCGACATGTTCCTGTCGGCAAAGCGCCCATTCTATCAGAGTTCGCAAATTCTCAATCTTCCTCTCATCAACCAGGATGAGTATCATCGTTTTGCCAACAGATGGATGGGAACCCGGAATCTGACCATGGATCATGATACCTTTGCCTATCTATATAATAAGGTGGATGGTCAAACCTGGTATATCCAGGATATTCTGAACCGACTCTATCAGAACGGAAAGGAAATAACGACAGCGGAAATAAATGATGTAACCCTGGAACTGGTGAACGAGCAGGAAGTGGCATTCGTGAATTACTACGATTCCCTTACGGACAATCAGGCTGCCCTTCTATCTGCCATTGCCCAGGATAAGGCTGTCACCTCCATTCTTTCGCAGGATTTCATCAGCCGCCACAACTTGCCTGCTGCCAGCAGCGTGAGTCTTGCTCTCAAGACGCTGATCAATAGAGAATTCATCTACAAGTACAATGGCTGCTATATCATCTACGACCGCTTCTTCGGGATGTGGTTGAGGAAGAACTGCGCTGGAAATTAATCATTGCAAAAAAAATCCGAAACAGATAGCTGCCATTACTTCTGTTTCGGATTATCTTTTCGTATTCTTTTTCTTTCTTTTCCTTTCTTATTCTTCCTTAAAACATCGCCCAAGCATATATTAAACTTTATCAGGAATCTCTTCCCCCATCAACGCCAAATGATATGAAATCGCTTACTTACGGATTTCTTCCAAAACCCGTTCTATTTTGCGTATCCAGTGCTCATCGATTTCCACTTTTTCGGCATAAGACTTGAAGTTCATCACCACGTCTTCCACTTCTTCTATGATATTAGAAGCATTTCTGATATCCTGTCTTTGTGCAAAAAGCATCAAATCCTGCTTCGTTATATTCTTTCGCTTGCCAAGAACCGTAAGTTCATGGTTACGATAGAAATGTGAATCAGGATCGGCGGAAAACACGATGTCGTAAGCTGGCGATATATGCCATTCTCCATTGGGAAACATCACAAATGAGAAGTTCTTGGTATGGTCATCTACATTTTCTGCAAGTACATTAAACACCATTCTCCTATATTGCTGACTCTGCTCTTCTGCCGACAAATTCAGTTTTCTGCCCACAACAAACAAATCTTCGTAAGTATCAGCCAAGGAACTCATGGCAGCTAAAGTCTGAGTATATATTTTTCTGCCCTCCACCCTATCAAAGCGCTGGGTAAGGAAATTCTGGGTTCCTTCAATCTCAACCAAACGAGAAGGCATCATGTTGATACCGGCATCCTTGGCCATCAGATAATAAGCCATCTCTACCCTAGTAAAAGGAAGTTCATTTTTCCTGCCTGTATCAAACTTCAATATATAGTGCTTAAAGTTATACGGCAAGTCGGCTTGGCCAGAACGAATAATACCTGTAGCCTCATCCATACCGATAATAGCCTTAGGACGCTGACCGCCAGCGGAAGTTCCCACCTTGTACAAATCTTCCATAATAAGACTGTTGCTCATATCAATGTTCACATCCTGCCTGTCCAGAAATATCTTATTGGCAAGTTCATAAAGTGAAGCCAACTCGATATTTACAGATGCATCCTCCTGGATATGAGCAGGTTGAAATTCCAAGGCACCCATTGCTCTCTTACCGATAAAAGACAGTCTATCCACTGCATTTACCATTTTGGATTGCAGATGGTTGGCTTCCATCCATTTCTGGAAGACCACATTTCCCCAATGGTCAGGCAGAGAATCTGCTATGAACTCAGGCAAACCGGCATATAGTTTTTCTCTGTTTCCTGACATAGGGAAAGTTCTTTGTACATAAACAGAATCCAACGGCGCAACCAATGGTGCAATATTCCATCCATACTGCATAAAATCCTGGTCGAATTGAAAGACAGAGCAGCTGCGCTTGTCATCCCAAGACAACAAGCCCACATTCTTATCCCACAAATTCACCTGCACAACATTATCTTTCATGTCTTACCCTTTCCTTCTTTTCATTCATTTTCTTCACTTGGCTAGGCAGAATTGGCAGTGGCGGCAAGAGTTTCTCTGCTTCCTGCAGGAATCCAATGCTCCTCAACAGAGAAAGAATAGTGCCAAAGCCTATGTTCTTAGCTTCGCCTTTTTCAAACTGGCTAATGGTGAAAATGCTCACACCAGCCTTTACAGCCACCTCTTTCTGAGTGAGATTGCTGAACAGACGATATTGCTTGAATCGTCCTCCCAATTCTGATATAATCTCAGAATTAGACTTTGCCTCTATACCATATTCCGTAATCATGCTGCAAATATAGTTATTTCTTTATTTATCGCCAAATATAGGGTTAAATATTTAAATATCTTTAGTTATTACAATAAAAAAGTTACAGAAGATGCTTTGCAGATATACCATAAAGAGAAACGCCCAAGGTTACTGGCAAATTCTTTTTCCTATCTGTACACAGATTTCTTACGCAGCCCTTCTTGAAATAAGCAGGAAAATGAATTTCGCCATTACCACTACTTGCCATAACAGCTACACCTATATAATATTTATGATTGCGCTCCAGCTTCAATGGTTCTTCTATCCAAACAGATAAATCCTTCTTATCTGAAATTTCGGATAATCGAACGTACAAAGGTCGATGCTGTACAGGCACAAAATTTGTTCCCTTTACTTCATAAATGATTAAGCGAATTGTGCATGAAGCAAAAGTACATTTTTGTACTCGCAACTTAGCTGTTTTCACATAATAGTCTTTATTTACAACAAATAAGGGGCCCGTTTCATATTTCGTGTTTCTAACGTTATGAAATGCAACATCACCTGGTGCCCGAACTCCCTTTCCAAGAATGCTTTCCTGCTTTTTACCGGAAACGACTGTTATATCTGACAAATCACAAGTCTTTTCTTTCAACGTAAGTTGCAGCGAAGTCTTTTTGCTATATACATCATAAGGAATTTTACTGGTCTGATAACTGATATGACTAATCACAAGTTCCTGTTTCATACCATCGGGCACCACCAGAGAGAAATTTCCTTCCTTGTCAGATACCGCATATATACTATCTACATATACGCTAGCGAATTCAACGTTCTTACCAAATTCATCTACAATATGTCCTTTTATAGTCTTATTTGCAGCAATACATGCCAAAGAAAAGAACTCGCAGACAATCAGAAAAAATATAAATCTCCTCATATTCATAGCTTTAAAATTTTATGTTTATATGTATAGCATCGTCCCCCCAATTCTGATATAATCTCAGAATTAGACTTTGCCTCTATACCATATTCCGTAATCATGCTGCAAATATAGTAATTTCTATATTTATCTCAAAACATCAGGTTAAATGTTTAAACTTTTTTAGTTGTTGCAACCGTAACACCATTGTCACAGCTTCGTCAATGCCTTTCAACTTCATTGCAATCGCGATGTAATAATACCGCCGTACCTTTGCAACCGAAATCAAACGATATAGGTTATGAATGCTAAAAGGGGAATTATTGTATTAGGATTGCTCTCGGCGGCTAGCATGCCAACGTGGGCGCAACAGATTAAGGGTGTGGTTATCGACCAGAAATCGAAAGAGACACTCATCGGTGCAGTCGTCACTGTGGATGGAACCAACGTGAAGGCTATCACCAACATCGACGGAAACTTCCAGATCGATGGATTGAATAAAGACAAGAAATATACACTATATATTAATTATGTAGGATATAAGACTCAAAAAATTGACGGGGTTCAGGCGAAGGACGCAGACCAGGTAATCGCGCTGCAACCTGATGAACAGCAGCTGAAAGAGGTGACCGTTACCGCAGTGGAAAGGCGTAATACGGATGCGGCAATGATACAGGTGGCCAAAAACAGTCCCGTCATCGTGAGCAATGTTTCGGCACAGGAAATATCCAGAACTCAAGATACGAATGCGGGTGAGGTGATACGCCGAGTGCCAGGCGTGAGCCTCATCGACGATAAATTCGTGATGGTTCGTGGCTTGTCGCAGCGTTATAACAATGTATGGGTGAACGGAGGAGCAGTGCCTAGCTCTGAGGCTGATTCCAGGGCATTCTCCTTCGATATCATCCCAAGTTCGCAGATTGACAACCTTACCATCGTGAAGTCGCCAACGGCTGAATATCCCGCAGATTACTCAGGCGGTTTCATCATCGTCAACACCAAGGAGATTCCGGCAGAAAACAGTTTCAACATCGCCGTAGGCGGAAACTGGAATACATCTTCTGCCTTCAAGGACTTTTCTTACTCAAAAGGTTCCGGAACCGATTTCCTAGGGTTCGACAATGGACTGAGAAACCTGAATGGGGGCATCCATGCTGACTTGAATCCACAGCTCGATGCCAACGGAAAACCGGTGGGCGATTATGCTACTTCGCTCCTGGGCAACGGATTCAACAATGATTGGCTCATCAAGAACAAGAAGCCTTTGGGCGACTTGAAACTGGCAGCTAGCCTGAACCAGCGCTGGATGCTGGGCGGAAGAACACTCGGCATGCTCGCCGCCCTGAACTATACCAACGAATACCGCACCTACGAGAACATGGAGAACAACCTCTATGGCATCTATGATGCGGCTAACGACAAGCCGAACTATCTTCGTCACTCTGTTGACGACCAGTATAATAATAATGTGAGACTCGGAGCAATGCTCAACTTCACCTTCCTTTCCAAGGACGGCAATCACAAGTATCAGCTCAAAAATATCTTCAACCAGTTGGCTACCAGCCGATATACCTGGCGTGATGGCGTGAGTGCCCAGTCGAACCTGGAGCGAAGCGCAGAGTATTACTACCGCAGTCGAACTACATATAACGGTCAGCTTACCGGCAAGCACACCTTCACTAGCGATGCCCTTGACTGGAGCATCGGGTATGCGTATGCCAACCGCCATTTGCCTGACCGTCGTAGATACCTCATCGACGATGCTCTTGAATCGGGCGTTTATGCCCTGAGCACCGGCAACGACATATCCCGCGAGTGGACTCAACTCGACGAACACATTCTCTCTCTTGGGGTAAATGACAAGCACCACTTCAAGTTTGGCAACTTTGAGCCAAACTTACAGGTGGGTGCCTATGGGGAGTATCGCAGCCGAGAATACCAGACCCGCAACTTCATCTACAACTGGAATGTTTCAGCTAACAACATGCCATCCGACTTCCGCCACAGCGACATCCCAACCCTGCTCTCCAGCGAGGCAAACATGGGTTACGACAAGCTGTATCTTCTGGAGGAAAAGCAGATGCGCAATAACTACCGCGGACACAACACCTTAGGCGCCGGGTACCTGGCGATGTCTCTCCCCTTTGGCAAACTCGGCATCCACGCCGGTGTCCGCTTCGAGCATAATGATATGGAACTCATCTCCAATTCCCGTGACTACGAGAAGAGTGAATCGAGCCGTCATTACAAGACCGATGATGTTTTTTCATCTCTCAATACAACATATAAGATCAGCGACCAGCACCAGGTGCGACTGTCGTATGGCCGCAGTATTAACCGCCCAGAATTCCGTGAAGTATCGTCGTCGGTGTATTACGACTTCGACCTTGCCAGCAATGTGCAGGGAAACACTGAGTTGAAGAACTGTTATGTCGATAACCTCGACCTGCGATATGAGTGGTATCCATCCCGTGGAGAGCTCATTTCTCTGGCAGTCTTCTACAAGCACTTCGATTCTCCTATCGAGTGGACCTATACGGTGGCTGGTGGCACTGACTTGATTTACTCTTACAAGAATGCAAAGAGTGCCAACAACTATGGTGTGGAGCTGGATATCAGAAAGAATCTCGGATTCATAGGATTGAAGGATTTCAGCTGGTCGTTTAACGGTGCCTTGATTAAGAGCAAGGTGCAGTTTGAGAAGGGTTCGAAAGAGGAAGACAGACCGATGCAGGGTCAGTCGCCATACCTTATCAACACCGGCATCTTCTATAAGAATGAGCCATTAAAGATAGATATCGCCCTGCTCTACAACCGCATAGGCAAGCGAATCATCGGTGTGGGCAGAAGCGAGGGGAGCATAGGCGATGACTCCAATTCCCGAGTGCCTCACAGCTACGAGATGCCCCGCAACACCATTGATTTCTCGCTGGCTAAGAAATTCGGCGAGCATCTGGAACTGAAGCTCAACGTAAGAGATCTTCTTGCTGAAAAGATATATTACAAGCAGTTTGCCGATGTAACGTATAGCGACGGAAGCAAGAAGGAAGTAGAAGAAATAGCAAGATGCTACAAGCCGGGTAGAAACATCGGTTTGCAGGCAATCTATAAATTTTAGAGACTATCCGTAGAATTTCAAGAAAGATAATAATAGATGTTTGTTTAATAAAACAGGAAACAATGATGAACAAGATGTATTTTTTAGGATGCATGGGCATCCTCGCAGCATCTGCCATGTTGAGCAGCTGCAGCAGTGACAATGACGATCCAACTCCTTCTCCAAATCCTGGATCAGAAGTAGTTTACAAGTGGACAACCAATGGCGGCTTGAAGGCTTGCGACCACATCCTCTTCGGAACAGATGACAAGGAAAACGCCAACGGAACACAGATTGGCAACGGCGACCAGGAATTCGTTTTCACAGGCAAGCAGACTTTGAAGAAAGGCACTTATCTCCTCAAGGGATGGGTATATCTTGCAGATGGTGCAGAGCTTACCATCGAACCGGGAACGATTATCAAGGGCGACAAGCAAACCAAGGCGGCACTCATCGCAGAGCGTGGCGGCAAGCTCATCGCCAAGGGTACAGCCACAGAGCCTATCGTCTTTACATCTGAAGAGGCTGCCGGCAGCAGAAAGCCTGGCGACTGGGGTGGCATCATTCTCTGCGGCAAGGCTAAGAACAACCAGACTGAGCAGCAGATAGAGGGTGGTCCTCGTACCAAGCATGGTGGCGCAGATGATGCTGACAACTCAGGAGCCTTGAGTTATGTACGCATCGAGTTTGCCGGTTATCCATTCCAGAAGGATAAGGAGATTAATGGTTTGACTCTCGGTTCCGTAGGTTCAGGCACAGAGATTGACCACGTTCAGGTATCTTATTCCAATGATGATTCCTTCGAATGGTTTGGCGGTACAGTAAACTGCAAGTATCTCGTAGCCTACAAGGGCTGGGATGATGATTTCGATACAGATAACGGTTTCTCAGGAAAGGTGCAGTATGGTCTTTCTCTGCGCGACAGCAAGATAGCCGACACCTCTCAGAGCAACGGTTTCGAGAGCGACAACTGCGCCGATGGTGCTACCGTGGATCCTCGTACCAAGGCAACCTTCTCTAACATCACCTTTGTAGGTCCTAAGGTATTGGATGATAAGTTCCAGAACACCACAGATTATATCAATGCCGGTGCCTACAATCCGAACAACGGTTCAGCTCTCGGCAAGTTCCAGTCAGCCATGCAGATTCGTCGTTCTTCTAACCTCAACTGCATCAACTCTGTAGCCTTAGGCTGGCCTATCGGTTTGATTGTTGATGGTGAGAAGGGTGAAACCGTGAAGGATGCCAAGGATGGCAAGTTCAAGCTTCAGAATGTATATTTCGCTGGTATGGATGCCGTTGGCACAGATGCCAACAAGAAGTATGAGGATTACCTCTACGATGCTGCCCAGAAGAAGGACATCGACAAGAATCAGAAGTCATACAGCAACACCTTCTTCTTTGCAGAGCAGAGCAACAAGTATTTTGATTCATGGACCTCATTGGTTGGTGCAGATGGCTATACTCCTATCGCTGGAAGCCCATTGCTCGGCACCGCAAGTTTCGCCGGCTGGACAGGTTTCGACACCGTAAGCTACATAGGAGCCTTCGATGGCAGCAACAACTGGATGAGCGGTTGGACCAACTTTGATCCTCAGAATGCAAAGTACTAAAGAAGAATAGCTAATTTCTATTTTGACTATAAGGTTTTCTTTTATTGGGGCATGGCGCAGTGATTTGCGCCATGCTTTTTTTGTTGTTAGATTATGGAGGAAAATGAGGTTATTGCATTTTTTGCAACAACCACAAAACGCAACTGGTGCATATTTTGTAACAGTTCAGATGCCTGTCAATACCCATGTACGGTGTTTCACCGTATCAAGTCTGCCTAAGACAGCATATTTTGCCCATTTACAATGTTATTTTTAGTAATTTCACCTTATAAAACAAAAAGAAAGCCGTTTGCTTAAAAATAAAGATGCATTTATTCCACCTTTTCATTTTTTTATTGTACCTTTGCACTGGAATTTCGCCTTTCACGGCATTTTTCCAAGACATTGTGGGTAAAAATTACGCATTCGCTATTATTTCGCGTTTAGCCAAGAGCCTCGGAAACTCTAATTGGAATAAAAAGCACGAAAATAATATGTGACAGGTGGCTCGTATTGTAGCTTCTGGAATACCAACAGCGATGCACACGCCATAGGCGTGATGCATTCTTATTAGGTATTCCGGGGCTCCATTCCGAGGCCGCCCCGTGCTAAACGCGATAAGAGGCATCACGCCTTTCTTATACCCTATTGCGTTTTGCGGATTGATAGTTGGGTGCAATTAGCAAACTATCAATCAAAGATACTGTATGCGCTACATAGGAAGTAAGATCTTGATGTTGTCCAACATCAAAAATGTCATCGACCAAAACACCGAGAATGTTCAGACCATTGCTGATGTATTTTCGGGGACAGGAGTCGTGTCACAATTCTTTAAGCAAAACGGATACTCCGTTTACTCTAACGACAGTTTATATATGTCGTACGTATTGAGCAAAGGAATGTTGGAAATGGACAATCCTATAAGTCCAAAGTTGAAAGAAACTATCAATCACCTCAACACTCTAACCATCGAAAATGCCAAATGGTTCGACATCAATACAGCTTTTATCTACCAGAACTATTCTCCAAACGAGAATAGTAAAAGGATGTATTTCCAAAATAAAAATGCCATAAAGATAGACTTGATAAGGCAAGAGATAGAACGATTGAAACCACAAATTACTGAAAGTGAATATTTTTATCTTTTAGCTTTGCTTATCAATGCCGTACCATATGTGTCCAACATAACTGGCACTTATGGAGCATACTTGAAATTCTGGGACAAAAGGACTTACAATTCTTTAGTTCTCCAAGAAATAGAAATTTTGCACAGTAACGTTGATTGCAAATGCTACAATATGAACGCCACTGATTTTGCTCAGCAAGTAGTAAGCGATTTGGCCTATCTCGACCCTCCCTATAATGGCAGGCAATATATGCCAAACTATCATATACTCGAAACTATTGCAAGATACGATTACCCACAGATAAAAGGTATAACTGGCATGCGTATCGATCCCGAAAAGATGTCGGATTTCTGCAAGAAGAGCAAAGCAGAACAAGCGTTTCGGGAATTACTGACAAATCTCAACTGTAGATACATCTTATTATCATACAACAACGAAAGTTTGCTGTCCACAGACGTGATGTCTCAAATCATTCAAGAAGCAGGAATCAGACAAACATTCAGATTGTTCGAATATGATTACAGAAGATATAAAAACAAAATTCCAAACAATGCCGCAGGCTTAAAGGAACAACTTTATTTTATCGAAAAAAAACTATGATGAAGTCTCCTCTCAATTACATCGGCGGGAAGTACAGGCTATTGCCCCAAATACTTCCTTTGTTTCCAAAACAGATAAATACCTTTGTCGATTTATTTGCTGGAGGACTTGACGTGTCTATCAATGTAGATGCCCAACGCATAATCTGTAACGACATCAACAATTACGTCATCAGTCTTTTTAAATATTTCAAAGAAACCAGCATAGATGATTTAACAAAGCAAATTCAACTGGTTATCGAAGAATATCAACTAAGCAAACAAAACAGAGACGGATATAATTCTCTACGCAAAGAATACAATCGGACACACCAACCGCTTCACCTATTCATGCTTGTTTGCTACGGCTTCAACCACCAGTTCAGATTCAACAATAAAGGAGAGTTCAACAATCCATTCGGCATAAACAGGAGCTCATACAATGCCAACATCGAGCACAATCTCAAACAAATGCATAACATCCTAAAAAACATAGAATTTCATGTTTGCAATTTCAGAGAGTTCGACCTTACGTTTATGAGAACAGGAGACTTTCTATATGCAGACCCACCTTATTTAATATCCTGTGGTTCGTATAATGATGGCAAAAGAGGATTTGCAGGTTGGAGCGAACAAGACGACCTGCTTCTCTTCAAAAAACTGGATGACCTCAACGAGCGTGGAATCAGCTTTGCTTTGTCGAATGTTATCGAGCACAAAGGTATGAACAACGAGACCTTGGCAAGATGGGCCAACAGATATAACATCCATTATCTGAAAGCTGATTATTCCAACTCCAACTATCAGGCTGCGGTTAGCAACACAAAAGAAGTATTAATTACAAACTATTGAGAATATGGCAACAAGAACTTTCGGTTGGATTCAAAATCCTTCATCCACGGACACTCTAAAAGACATTCTCGGGCTTTTTGTCCAAGGCTCGAAATTCCATACCTATATGACAGAAGAAAGATTGCCTCTGTTGGCTAGCGCAGGACTATTCCAAACACCCAATCTTTACTTGGAGTTTCAAAAAATTCTCAGAGCGAACAAACCTATTGCATATAATGCCCTTAAAGGAAAAGGAGCTGGAGGTGGAAGCAGAAAAAACGCCAAATGCTCTGGACTTGCCCAAGCTGCGGTAACAGGACAACAATGCCAAACATATACCATTGACAACAAAATTGTAAAAATAAAGAAACCATATACTGACGACTGGACAGCAGATGGTTTTATAAGATGGGCAGTATCTCTCGGCTTTCTCAACTACAACTATTCAGATGATACTTGCAGTATAACACCATTAGGCATAGACTTTGTCAATGCAGAAAACACAAAAGAGAAGAACGACATATTAGGCCGAGCTTTTTTGTCGTATCCACCTGTATGCAGAGTCATGGGATTATTATGCAAATACCAACACATGACCAAGTTTGAAATTGGAGCGAAACTTGGATTCACCGACGAAGCTGGTTTCACCTCTTTTCCACAGAACATTTGGGTTCAGGCCTACGAGGAAGCTACAGATGCTAACGAAAAGAAGAAACTACGCTCTGACACCGAAGGCTCTTCAGATAAGTATGCCCGCATGATTTGCAACTGGCTTGAATCCATCGGTTGGGTAAGCAAGAAACCGAAAACCGTAAAGGAAACTTTTGGCTCGAAAACATACGAATGCGAGATTACATCTGCATTTGAAATAACCGCAATGGGCATCATCAATTACAGGAAAGCCATAGGTATGTCGAAAAGTCCAAGAATCCCGAAAATTGTGTATAGAGAGATGTTGGCAAGCAGAGCATCTGATGCCAATTATCTGCGAATGCGCAGAACTTTAATCATAGAATTTCTAAGTAAGCACAAAGCCAAAACTATAGAAGAGATTGTATCCTTCCTTGCCACCAAGGGCATTCAAGAAAAAGCCACGACCATCAGAGACGACATGACGGGGCTCATTAATATCGGCTTGGACATTGAGAACGAAGGCGATACCTTCAAACTCAGAGACATCATTACGAAACTAAGGTTCTACGAGGAAAATATAACGAAAGAAACAACAGATGCCGTTGTCGTAAAAGACAGAGCAAGAGTTAGATTGCATAATATCAATCACAAATATCTCACGCTCATTGATTACGCATTTTCGGGCAAGAACAATTGCACTGAATTTGAAATTTACACCATAGACTTGCTTGTCAACGAACTTGCATTCAATGGAATTCATCTTGGGGGTACAAGAAAACCTGATGGTATTTTCGATTATAATCAACAAGGCATTATCATTGACAATAAAGCATACTCTAAAGGATTTACCATAACCAGAAGTATGGCTGACGAAATGGTAAGATACGTACAAGAGAACAACGACAGAAACCCAGAACGAAACAAAACCCAATGGTGGTTAAACTTTGGCGACAATGTCAATCACTTTAATTTCGTCTTCATCTCTTCAATGTTCAAAGGCGAGGTAAGACACATGCTCAACAACATCAAACAGAGTACAGGAGTTGACGGTTGCGTACTTACAGCAGAAAACTTATTGTATTTTGCCGATGCCATCAAAGGTGGTACCGTAAAACGAACGGACTTCATAAACTTGTTTGGAAAGAATGACGAACTGGTATATCCATACAATTAAAAAAAAGAAAATGGAAGAATTTATATTAAGAAAAGGAGATTGTATGCAAGAGCTATCTCTTATAGACCAAACAATAGACATGGTATTCGCTGACCCTCCCTATTTTTTATCTACAGGAAATGGGACTGTAAAAATTGGCAATAGATATGTCAGCTTCGACAAGGGAGAGTGGGACCACATTCGCTCCAAGGAAGAGATATATCAATTCAATTACAAATGGCTTTCACTTTGCAGAAAAGTACTGAAAGATTCTGGAACAATCTGGGTTTGTGGTACTTACCACAATATTTACGAAGTAGCAAACTGCATGAAAGACTTAGGATTCAAGATTCTAAATATGATAGTATGGCAAAAGGCTGACCCTCCCAAAACGCTCACAGAACAGCGCTTTAATTTCTCAGCCGAATACATTATTTGGGCAAGAAAATGCGAGAAAGTTCCTCACTATTTCAATTACCAACTGATGGAAGCCATGAATAATGGTGTCCATATGCCAGATGTGTGGAAACTGCCCGCACCAGGAACATGGGAAAAGGTTTGTGGCAAACATCCAACCCAAAAGCCTTTACGACTCCTGTACCGTATCATTTTGGCTTCAACACGAACTGGAGAAACCATCTTAGACCCATTCGCCGGGAGCTGTACGACAGGCATAGCTGCAAACTTACTGGGCAGAAACTTTATTGGCATTGAACGAGAAGAGAAATACATAAGATTAGGACTAAAGCGAAAAGCAGAAATCGAGGAGAAAGCAAAAGCCGAGCAAATCTTCAAGCATATGTCTGAGAATCCAAATGAAGTACAAGTTCTTGTAAATCATGTCAGAGCCAGCATCTTACCAACAATGATAGAAAAAGGAATTACCTATATGCGAGCAGGAGACTCCAAAGGCTCAATATTGGTTACCCCAGGATTTGAGCGGATGGGGTATATATTGTTACATACAGGTGGAGAAAATTGTCATTTATTCAAACTAAGGCAGCAAGGCTGTTTTCAAATTTGGACAAAAGAAACTTTGGAGGCACAAGGATTTCATCCCGAACATGCTTCTTATTATATGGTTCTTCATTTTGACAACCATAAAGAAATTCCTTTTTCTACTTTGCCCAAGCTTAGACAAGGAATCAACACATATCGTTCTAAGATAAGACCACTAAGTGATTTTATTGGAACAAAATAATAATACATAACAAAACAATTCATCACATGTATAAAAAACAGACTTTACCTTTTCCTTCAGCCGGAGATTATTGGTTCTGGACAAGAGGTAATCTTGTTATCGCACTTTTTCTGGCAACAACCACGAAACGTAACCGTTGCATATTTTGCAACGGTTCAAAAAGCACATAATCCGCTCTCGTTGACAAAGATCAACTTATACCAGTGCTTTGCTGCTATTCCATCCTTCCTTATACCAGTCACTACCCATACGTCGTGTTTCACGACACAAGGGTAGTAACAGGCAAGAATAAGGATGGAACTGCAGCATAACGTTTCCAACAGATGCTGTTTATCCTCTTCTCGCTCTTGACAACTTATGTGGTAGATGTAGAAGTGCACAGTTCGAAACATCTTAGTATAGTCTTCAAAAGAGCTAATTGAAGTTGTCAGAAGAGTTACAATCTGTTTTTAGAAGATATAGCTCCTAAGACCGCACATCAGCTGTTGTGCGGTTGCACATCAACTGTTGTGAACATGTCGCCCAGCTGTTATGCATGCGTGTTTCAGCTGATGTGCGTTCTCTTTTTACAAGAGGCTAACTAACCATATCATTCCTCTTCAATTATCCAATCCTCAATATTTCCCTGGGTAGAATCAAAGTTGATGCCCACTTTCACAATTGGTTTGCCACAAAGCGCAAAGCGCTGGGCATAGTTCTTGAGGTTGATTTGCTGCAAAGCTGTCTGGGCATCCCTGTTCAGCTTCAGCTCTATGACATAGAGACGGATGTCGGTCAACAGCACGATATCTACCCTCCCATTAGGAGTGTGCACTTCTACATCTACCACATAGCCAGTCAAAAGCGAGAAGATGATAAACAGCATCTGCTGGTAATGACCTTCATGGTTGGTGACATTGCAATATGGCACAGTTCCCAGAAAGGTCTGGAGCAGCTGTAATGCTCCGTCCATATCATCCTGACGGATAAGCACAGACATCTGAGCGATGGTGACATCTCCATTCTGGGCAAACATTCCTTCCAGATAGTTAGGAAGAAGACTCTCGAACAATCCAACTTTGATTTCCTTGTTCGGCAAATCAAGAGTATAGAGCTTGCTGGTCTTGTCATAATCTTTGATGGTAAGATAGCCACTTTGGTATAGCAAAGGAGTTATGACCGTCATGTTCTCTGTCGGGGCATCAAAGGCTGATGATTTGGCATACATCTTTCCAAGAGTTGCCGGCAAGACATGAAACTTCCGCATCATGTTAATCAAGTAGGTTGGAGTGCCGGAAGCGAACCAGTATGAACCGAAATCCTGATTGGCAAAGCAGTTGAGCAGACTGAACGGATTGAATATATCTGACGATTGGGCAGAGAAATGATAACCATCGTAGTTCATTTTCAGTTCTTCGATGGCAGTTTCTCTTGTGGAGCCTAGCGATTTTGCCAATTCATCAATGTCGTCCGACATCTGGGTGAGCAGCTCCTCCTTGGTGATTCCACAAATTCCCGAATATTCCCTGTTCATCGAAATATTGGTGATATTATTCAGTTCGCTGAAGATGCTGAGTTGCGAAAACTTGGTGATACCGGTGAGGAAGACAAAGCGGAGATATGGGTCGCAATCCTTCAATGGACTATAGAAATTACGCATGATATTGCGAAGATCCTTGAGATTGTCATCCTCGTGTGCTACATCAAGAAGAGGAGCATCGTATTCATCGATGAGCACGACCACCTTCTTTCCCGTTCGTCTGTACACATTCATAATCAGGTTTGCCAATCTCACATTCGAATCAACAGCATCATTTTCTATACCAAACTTCTTTTCATTCAAGCCGATGATATAGAGCAGGTATCTTTCCAGTTGATCCTTCTCCATGTGTTTGCCCATAGCCATACTGAAATGGAGTACAGGATATTCTGTCCATTCCTGCTCCAGCTTTTCAATGGCAAGTCCCTTAAAGAGTTCTTTCTTTCCTTCGAAATAACTCTGTAACGTAGATACAAGCAAAGACTTTCCGAAACGGCGGGGGCGTCCCAGAAATATATAGTTGCTGTCAGAATGTGTCATGCGGTAAACATATTCTGTCTTGTCGATATAGAGCCGGTCTTCCGTGCGAATCTTATCGAAGGTTTGTATTCCTATAGGATATCTTTTTCTTGCCATAATTCTACGCTTGATGATATTAAAACTGCTTATCTTGCATAAAGCCACTGCAAAGATACGAAGTTTTTTTGGAAACTCTATTAAAAAAGAAGAAATATTGGGTTATCATTTTCAATAATAACTCTCGGGAAGATATTTATCTCATTTTTCCCAAAACAAAAAAGGACTTGAAGAAGATATTTCATATTTTGCCTACATGTTTCAAGAAGATGCATATCTATCTTCAAACGTTGATGTCCTGAAACAGGACATCAACCTTCATTTGTCTTAATCCATGAACTTAATCATGTCCTGGCGTCTTGGCTTTGCCTCCGGCGATTCGTCAGGATAACCCAGGGCGATGCAGTAGAGCAGCTTGTAATTCTTGGAGAATGCCATACGGTCGAGGTAAGGCTTGGCTGACGGCGAATCCAGTATCCAACGGGCAGAACTGCCCAGGCAGCAGGAGCCGATGCCCTTTGCCCATGCTGCAAGAATGATGTTCTCGCCAAGCAAACCGCAATCAATCTGCGCCATATCATAAGTCGTATCGTAGGCAATGCAAACCACGCATGGAGCATTCACGAAGATATTCTTGAAGCCCTTGCGCTCGGCTATCTTAGGATTATCCTTTACCACGGCCTGGGTTATCGAATCGATGAGTGCAGGAGAATCTATCACTCTGATTTCGTACGACTGCAGGTTCTGCCCGTTTGGCGCATGGATGCCGCATTTCAGAATCTCGTTCAGGGTATCACGGCTGATAGCGGAATCCTTGTAAGCACGGATGCTTCTGCGACTCATCATCAAATCGGTTACCACACTTGCAGAGTCAACGCTGGTCATTGCTTCCGGCTGTCTGTTCTCGTTGCAGGCAGTCAACATCAGTGCAGCTGCCAATCCTAAAAATATCTTCTTCATATTATTCATTGTATGATTAAACTTATATTGATAATTAGTATTTACCAATGTAGCATTATTAGTATATACCGTGCAAAGATAGCAACAAATATTGATATCCAAGAAGATACGTTATGCTTTTTAAGAGTTTTTATCGGTCTCTCAGCCATTCTTTTAACAAGTATATATCATAGCCAAACATTTTCCACCTATTTTGCTAGAATTTCCCAAAAACTTCGTATCTTTGCAATGGCTTTATGCAAGATAAGCTGTTTATAAAATCATCAAACGTAGAATTATGGAAAGAAAAAGTTATTCTATAGATATAAATCGCATTGCACAATATGCCATGTATGCATATTGCATTTTCGCATTGTTTTCGCTGGCATTTTCTGTTTGCAGACAAGCGGGCTTATCCTTCAGAACAAGTCCCATCCTGATTCCAACAAGTCCCATCCTGGTTACCATCAAGCAACTGATCTTTCAGCTCGCCCCTATAGCTTTATGGGGAATATTCCGCTACACGCTACCGGCAGGCGTAAAATTACTACGACGCTGCAGCGAGTTGATGGTACTTTACTATGTGCTCTCATTCATCCTGGGCCAATGCTTCAAGTTCAACTTTGTAACGATGATGCAGGACGGACAGATACCCCCCCACGGCAACGATTCTCACCTGGATACAAAGCACTATGATATTGATTTCCGTCATCGCTTCCCTGATAGCCGGCTGCCATCTGTACAGCAAGCACAGAGGTAACATGCGCAAACTGGGCATAGCCCTTATCCTGGTTTTCATCGCATGGCTGCTATGCTCGAATCTCCTCCCTGCGGCAGTGTTTTATCTGGCAGGCAACACCCGGCAGACAGCCTTCATCAGCGTGAACATCATCAGTATGATAACAACGACATCGGCTTATATATACGCCTACTACATGATGTATCGGGCGATAAAAACGAAATAATTTGGTGATGCGGCGTTTTTTTCGTATCTTTGCCGCAAGAGAAAAAATCAGGCAGGCACCGCTCGCCATCGTGGTTTGCGGATGCCTTGACAAGACGCTGATTCCGCTCAACACCCTCATCATCGGGTATCTGAAGAATCAGGTGGCAGCAAAGGATAAGTGGAAAGAGGAGAATATTTCCTATAATAAATGGATGGAGAAAAATTCATAATACTAGAAAAAAGTTATAAAAAACTCCGTTTCTGAGTTTTCAAGACATCAGGAACGGAGTTCAAACATTACTCCTCGAACAGTTTATGAAATTCAACGGCATTCATAAATTGATAATTTGGATTATTTCCTACATTTCTTCTAAGCCTATTTAAATTGGAAGGAGTTGCAGCTTTCTTTGTCAGCAAAACATAGAAACTGTTATCAAAAGAATAGTTAGAAGTAACCATTGCCTTTGATTCACTAACCTTTTTTGCTATCTCCTTTGAAGCCAAATTCCTGGTATTGCTTAGTCGGAATTTTGCATCGACCAAAAGTAATCTCTTATCATTCACATGCAATAGCATATCTGCAGAAGATTTCTTATCAGCATGATGTTTTTGAGAAATTCGTCTCTGAACATCATCAAGTTCTATTGCCTTATCTGTGTCAGAGAAAAGATTTTCTGAATTTGGGCATCCCTCCTGCTTCATCAAATGATGCAAGCCGACTAAATCTTTTGCTGTCCAACAATCTATCTTGATTCCCTGATAATTGCCAATCTTAAATTTCGCCATAGTTCTCTACGTATTTCTGAAGAGTATCAAAAGATTTATTGAATGATTCAAATACAGGTTCGATGTCACAACCCAAATTCTTATAGTAGAACGAATCTGTACCTTCACTTTGCTCTGCCAGATAAAAGCGAGTTGTATTCAACAAGCCCTCTTTTTCAGAGATATACCTGATAGCCGATACCATATCGGGATTGTGACTCGTGATGAGTATCTTGGTTCCAAATGTTTTGTTGATGCGAACAAGAAGATGCGCCAACTCAACCACCCATTGTGGATGAAGATTTGTTTCAGGCTCATCAATCTCCAACAAAGTGTTTTCTGTCAGCCACCCGTTTTCTATCAGACGAAGCATATAAACCAGCGGTTTGAATCCCGATGCTATATCTTCAATTCTAATATCCTTACCATTGTTGCTGTGATAAACTAAATCAACAGCATCGAAATTTTCCTTTTCTACAATAGAACCATCTATCATTTTATTAATAGAATGAAGTAATTCCTGTTTGCCGGTAATCTCACTTCCTTTTTCATTTACGTGAACCACTTTATGTGCCAAGGAAGTCATCAGAACCCTATCTGATTGACGAAGAGAAATAGCTGCTGGTGTTCCTATATATATGGCATTATTTAAACTATATATCTTTCCAAGTCTATCAACAAGCAATTCCACTTCATCTTCCTTAAAGCTTATGCTGGCAGGAAAGCCATCCTTTTCCCGATATACAGAAGCGATTTTCTCTTTCAAGTAACTGATGGGCCGATTTTTTTTGTTGTTTTCATATTTCTGAAGATATTCAGAAAACAACTGAATGGAATTTCGTTCTATATCCTCATGAACATGATTTTGTTCAGTAATCCCAAAAAGATTAAGCACTCGACGCACCTGCTGAGGATTCGGCTCTTTCTGAAGAAAGTTAACCAGCATGTCATCAAGTGAACCAATCGCTCTTTTATAATAAAAATCGAGCTTCTCCACACCACCATTACTCAATGTTACCATTGTCATTAATGATAAGGTATTGTCAAAAAATCGTTTTTTATCATCATCCAGATAATTTGAGATATCATCCAGCGCATTAGAATATTTCTCTAACGATTTGATAATCACATCTCTGAAATCTGAGAAAAAGAAACTGTCTAACACTGACAATGTATTGACGATATAATACAACCAACGGGACATAGTACTTTTTCCACAGCCATTGCTACCCACGATAACTGTGATACCCTCTATTTCGATATCAGCATGCCCTATAGCATGATAATTGTCTATATTAAAATTATACTTGCTCATTATTCAAACTATTTTAATGCAAATATACGATGTTTTTGTGTAACCTCCAAATTTTTCTGCTATTTTTAATTGAGTTCCCTAAAATCTTCGTATCTTTGTAGCATTTTAATTCAAGCAATTATGGAAAAATATACCCCTCCTGCTCATATCCCCTGCGATAATGATGAATCATATTGACCAGCGGCTGAAGGCGGACATCCGTTACTGCCATATTCCTGAATCTGGCATATTGCTGATTGTAAAGCGCGGCATTGCCTTCGGCCAATCTTTCCTCGATATCAGATGGCACCAGGAAGGAAGACCGATTACCCAGATGGGCATAAAACTCTGAAAGATAGATATGAACTCCTGCCAAATCGAAATCGCCGAAATGAATGTAATGATTGGGAATGCGGAGAAGCCATGACCTGAGATGCTCCAGGTTTTCCTGTGGATAACGGCAGACAAACAGGAGTTGCCTGCCAGGAAACAGGGCATCGAAAAGCCAACGCTGCAACCGAATCTGCATGAAATTCTCAGCATTCTCCATACCCACAACTATCACGTCTTCCGGTATCTCGAAACGATCCGGCTGATTGATGAAAACGGAACTGCCCTCCATCGGATGAAGTATGAATGGCTTTCCATGCAGCATAGCATCTATCTGAACATAGCAATCTACCAGAAAGCCACGAAATGTATTCACCTTCTTAGCCTTTGAATCACCCACCATCCTAACCATATCAGCCCTCGTCTGCATAGAGGAAGAAGCGGAAATCCATTCTTCTAAAGAACATTTCAAGCCAAACTCCTGCGATAACAAGGTACGGCAACCCTCTCGCATGGCCTCGGCTATGCGATATTTGCATCTACTGCCATTGTTCTTCAACATCAGGAGCCCTTCCTGCCTCAGCAAAGCCGTGAGGCGAGGAGACAGCTTCGACGAAGCTATCTCCTCGCCCTTCAACATTGCCAATATCTGTCGGGCATCGCCCAATCCTAACTTTTCCATATCATCCAGTATTTCATTTTATCCAGTATATCATATCAACCGATATTTCCATACACGAGAGGTTTTATAATCTCTTGATTAATTGAGTTACCTTTGTATTTGCCCTTTTGTCCTTGCAGAGCAGATAGGTGTATTTGTAATCCTCCACATTATAGGTAGTTGGAGAACTGTTTACCAGCAGGATGTTGCGGCGATTGGCAAAGTCGAGGATTCCCTTCACGTTGTTAGGATGCAACTTGCCTATCTCGTCCATCATGCAATGAATCTTGAAATCGCCCGATTTCTTCGATGCCTTCTCCTTAAACACGTTGATGAGCATGATGTTAACCATCGCCTTCACCAGAATGTCGGTGCCATCAGATCCCACATTCGCTATCTTCTCTACCCATCCCGTATCATTATCATTTTCCTTGATGCGGAACTCCAACTTAAAGGTATCTGCTACCTGCAACTGCTTGCGGTTAGGCTCATCCAGAAGCCCCTTCATGAAAGCAAGCAGATATTTCACCGCCTTGGCATTCACATCCTGTCGTGACTCAGTGGCAAAGAGATCCATCTCTCCCATATTGAATTGATTTTCTTCTGCAAAGTCTCTGATACGCAAGAGGAGAAGCATCAACTGGTCGTTGGTCTTCAACGGGCGCAAGGCGATTTCCCTGATAACACCTGCGAAATTCCGCTCCTCGAAATCGTGGTTGATATCGTTGATGGTCTTGCCGATATCGCCTTCCCGACGGGTCAGATCGCCCACTTCCTTGGAGATTCGGAAGATGATATCGGTATATCTTCCACTGATGCGCTTCTGATACTCCGAGATTTTATCATTCTCCACAAACTCGCAGAGATTGGATGCGAAAGCGATGAACTCCTCTTCCGTTACCGGACTTACATTGAAATGGAAGGTGTTGTGAGCAGAGAACATACCTAAGAATTGGTGAGATTGCTTCTTGAAGTTGTCGAGCGAACGACCATCCTCATAGATTTGGCGCTTCAATTCTTCCACGATAGTCAGACAATCCTTGGTAGTGATTTTCTCCTCTATTTCATTACTTTCCAATGGGCACAAGGTTTCGTCACTTCTGAAACTCCTTACTGCCTTCAAGCCTGCCTCCAGTTTTCCCATGGCTGCCTGCTGCTTATCCAGTTGAGTCTTTGCTACAGACAATTGCAACTGAAGACGTTCACTACGCTGCCTGAATTTATCTTCAATCATCGCCAAAGCCTCAGCCTTGTTCTTCCGCTCCTGTCTTACAACAGATTCCTGATCGAAGAGTTCTATCTTATCATTCCGGTAAACCGCTACCACATCACGATTTTTTCTGATAAATACCAACTCAGCATCCAGTTCTGCTATGCGCTTGTTGTAAGCATCCAAAGCCTGGGTATCCATACCCTTGCCATGCAGTTCATCGTGCTGTGCTTTCAGGAGTTCCTGCTTGCGGACATCCACCTGGTTCAGCTTCTCTTCTATCTGCGTTTGAATATTGTTGGCAAAGACTTCAAAAGTCTGTGTTTCCAGCTTAACCTGTCGGTTGTGTTCCGCCTGAAGAGCTTTCAGCTTGCGCTGCAGTTCCATCTCCAACTGGCGCTTATTCTCTTCCTTCTTCACCTTATCGGCAACAAGCGTATTCTGCTTATCTTCCAATTCTGACAGCTGCTGGCTGCGCCATTTCTCCAAACTGTTTTTCAACTCCAGCGATTGCATCTTGAGCTTCTTTTCCGTCTGGGGCAGCAGTTGCATTTCTGCCTTTTTAGCATGAAGCAATTCATTCAGCTTTCTTATCTGAAGCTGATATTTTCCCTTCAAGTTTTTTTGCTCCTCCTCATGCTGGTTCCATAAATCATTCAGCAGCTTGATTATATCGGCACGAAGCTGTTCTTTTTCGGCGAGTTGCTCCTTCAATTCCTTGGGAGTTCTGAATTTTCGCTCAACGGCAGCCAGATTGATGCTTACGCCATAGAGAGAAGCCGAAGACAATGAAGAAGAATCGGCAACCAATTGTGGATTCAACACATTATTATATAGTATCGTTTCCTCATCCACCACTTTTCCGATATTCTCCTGCCATCCCTTCCTGTTCTGGTCGAGCCATTCGGAAAACGAACCTTTGCTCTTCTCCAGGAGATTCTGAATTTTTCTGATTTCAGCCTCAACATCAGCTTTCTGCTTCTTGGGTTCATCGAGCGACGCCTGGTATTTCAAATCAGCTATCTCCAATTCCTTCTCGGCTTCCTGACGCAATGTTTCAATGCGCTGTTCCACTTCCTTGATCTCGGTTTCTACCTGAAATTTTCTGGCTGTAAATTCAGCAAACTCCTGTTCGTTCGTCTCCATCTTCCTAGCAAAAGGATTCTCGTGAGCCACATTTGCCTTCTGTATCTTCAAGGCCGTTTCCTCTTGCACCAACTGTAACATTATTTCATCCATAGCAGAAGCCTTTTTCTGAAACACCTCTCGGGTTTCCGTTTCTGCCTTTCGCCACTCCAGCATCAAGGCTTCTTTCTGAGTCATCAAGGCTGCTTGGTGCTCATTGAGCAAGGTGGTCTTGCTGTTTCTGAAAGCACGCAAATCCATATCTAGCTGGTCAAGCAGAGCCTTATACTTATCCACCACGTTCTGATAGGATTTCTCCAGTTCAGCCTTCATCGCTTCCTGTCGCTTACGCTCTTCTTCGATGATGGTTTCCTGCTCTACCCGCTGCAAGATATCTTCTATATGAATTTCCTCATAATGTTTACGCTTGTCGGCAGTTTTCTTCAACTGAGCATCGAGTACACCCAATTCACGAGAGAGTTTATCACGCTCCTTTCCATATTTTTCCTGTTCCTCACCTAGCAGTCGGTTTACCCGGTTACATTCCGCCTCACTTTTCTGGATATCAAGACGATATTGCGGCAGGAGTTCCTGTGCCACACGCTCTGCATAATTGAGTTTTCTGCGCCCTTCGCCAATCAGGCGGCGATTGTTCAGCAAGGTGCGATATGCATCTATCACCTTATCAGCCATTCTGCGAACCAGCACCTCGCCATTCTTCTCCTTCTTCGTCCAGAGGCTCACATCCTTATACTCCTGTTCAAACTCCTTGATCTGTTCACGATAAAAGTTGAGGTCAATGCAGTTATCCTCATCACTCATCGAGCGGATGATGGTATTCTTGATGAAATCGGCATCCAACTTGGTGTTGAGGAAGACATTTTGGATGGTGCGGGGGATATTCTGGTACTTGGCACTCTCTACAATGGCATACTTGCGAAAAGGCTGAAGTTCCAGGCGACGATTGTTGCCGAAGATGATGTCACGATACATCTCATAGCTGCTTACGAGCGAAGATATATCATGTTTCTTACCCACCTGCTCACGTATCTTACTCCATTCGCCATACACCTGATTACGCTCATCGATAAACCATTTGCTATCAAACGGGGCATCGATGAAACGGAACATCACTCGTCCCTGATTCTTCAAGGCAAGCACACAGTAGGCCCCATTCTCACGCATCACCTCATAGACGATGTATGAATTGGGATAAGGAAAATAAAAGGCATCAAACGATTTCTTCTCCTTCGGGATGCCCAGGCGCAACTTATCAGCATTATAGAAGAACAGCAGCGCACGGAGCAAGGTACTCTTGCCCACACCCTGGGTGCCGATGAAATGAACGTTTCCATCGAGCTTCACCTCGGCGTATGGGATATGGGCACTATTCAGAAATATGATTTTATTCAGATATCTCATGATTGTTTCTCCTTTTCCTTATCCGTTTCTTTATCTTTTTCTCCGGTATGTTCGGCATCATCGGTATTATCAGTATCATCGGTAATAGATATGCAATCTATCAACTCCTCGATATAATGGAATGAAGTCAATACCTTCCAGTTTTTCTCCACTTCATCCTGCTGCTCAACGAATCCCATTCTCTCCAATTCGCTAATCAGTTTTTCCACTATTTCATCATACGATTTTTTCTCGCTGAAGAGTTTTCCGGCCAATTCCTTCAGTTCCATATCACAATTGATTCTCACCACGATATCCGCCGCAGAGAATACCAAACCGGCTCCGAAGGCTGAATTGTAAGTCTTCAAAAAGGTGAGATAATCTATCCATTTGCTCACCGCCTCTAATTTACGCTGCAAATCCACCTTGGTTTCCTTACGGGTAAAAAAGAAGTAGCCATCGCCTGCTTCCAGATGGAATCCGATGCCCAGATAGTACTCATCGTATTCTGCCTGATGGTCTTCGATGGCATCGTAATACCGCTTGATTCTTGCCTGAACACTGTTGTTGGATATGAATCCACCCCTGCTCAGAATATTAAAGATTTCTTCTGTATAATTCAATTTATTCATGTTCTGCATTCTTATTTTATCTAGAAAGAAAGCATTCTTATCTCGGGAGAATCATCGGATATTCTACTCCATCCGATTCGGCATAATTACCCGTAAACTTCAACTTATCCACATATTGCGAAGCTATTTGGCAAAAATACACAAGCTTATCTTCCCGGCTTTGTTTCTTATCATACTGATAGTTCATGACGAAAGCAAAGAGATGGGTACTCGATGCAGAGAAGGCATTATAGATTTCCTGCAGATTCACCGCCTCCAACTTCTGCCTATTACCTTTGAGATAATCATCGGGGATAGGTTCTGCCAGAGAATCGAGCCGGCGACCCTTTCTCTTTTTTAGCTTTTCAGAAAGAATATTGATACATTGCAAAGCCTCATCGGATGTACGAAGATTATCTATCGACAACTTGATGTAATACTTAGGTTGCGGTTCCATCCAAACGGCATTTATGGCGGCAATAACCTGTCTTACATCCGTAGCCTCTTCCCACCTAAACTGATCTTTCAGATATTTCAGTTTCTTCACCTTTTCGAAGATGCGATTCTGATAATCTATCATATTGAGGTACTGGATAATCTGGCGTTCTATCTCCAGGAGATTGTGATAAGACTCGTTGAGTTGCAAACGCACATCATTCACCACGTTTTTCATCCGCACATCCATCGCCACGGAGAAGAAGACGGGTTGACCAGTATCTATCACCCGTTCGCTCTCGGTGATGAGTTGAGATATGTTCTTCAACTTCTCGCTCAGTCGCTGGAGTTTCGTTTTCTTGATTTCGTAATTAGGCTCATTCTTGTAAGTATTGTCCATATTACGCTTCAAATCTAACACATTTCGAACGGTGGCAAGGGCTATGGTCTTCAGACATCGGCGTACTTCCTTGAGATACTTATATTTGCGAGTTTCATTATTTTCCTTGAGATAATAGTCGATATTCTCATTCAACACTGAGATGTAATCACGCACTGAAGAAACATTGATTTCCTCGTTTACTTCCAGCACATCCTCGAAGAATTTCTGATACACATCCTCCATCTCAAGGCAGTCGCCCGTATCACGAATCACTCCATTTTCTATCAAATATCGGATGCGATCCTCCTTGTATTCGGTCATTTCCAAGGCATAGTCATAACGAAACTGAAGCGAATGTCGCTTGGCAAACATCTCCTTCAGCAAAACCTTTTCCCGGTCAAGAGTTTTTATCAATTCATCTATAGAATGAAAAGTACCCATTGGCTTGTCATTTAAATATCTATTTTTATTTTTTGCTGCTAAATTACTTATTTTTTATAGAACAACCAAATTTTCATAGAACTTTTTACTGCCAAGGGTTCATAAAAGCAAGATTCCTATCACGAATATAAGTATAAAAGACTTAAAATGAGACAATTTATTTTGGAAATCTAGTTTTTATCCCTAATTTTGCACATCAAAAAAAGAAAAAGTATGAACATCAAGGAGAATTATCAACAATATGTAAGCCGATATGCTTCTGAGGTGGCAGCCTTGAAGCGTAAGAATACGGGATTTATAACGGGAGAGTTGCTGGCTTTCAGCGGCATCCTCGCCTTCCTGATCTGCTATTTCGCATTGGATGGGGATACGCAGAACTATCTGTTGGGGGCGGTGCTGTGCCTGATTGCCTATCTGGAAATCAGACGACTTGACGATAAGAACAAGGAGAAGATAGAGCATCTTTCGGCTTTGCTCAAGGTTTATCAGGACGAAATCAAGGCTTGGGAGGGCGATTTCTCGCCTTTCGAAACGGGCGATTGCTATCAGAATCCACAGCATCCTTATTCCTTCGACCTCGATGTCTTCGGCAAGAGTTCGCTGTTCAACCGCATCTGCCGAACCATCACATCGGGCGGTTCGGAGGCGCTCGCCAGGAATCTTACCCGGGAAACGCCTTTGAGCATGGAGGATATCAAAAGAAGAAGGGATTTGCAGAAGGAATTGGCTGGAGAAGGCGAAAACTGGCGAATGGAATTTCTGGCACTTGGCGAAAAGAACAGAAGCCAAACTGCGGATGGCAAAATGGTGAATGGCAAGATGAAGAAGATTGATTCTGCTGCGGTGATGGATGCGATGCAGAAGGTTTCGAAGATGGAGGTGCCGGCATGGTTTGGATCTCCGGTTTCGCTCGTTATCGGATGGATGATGATTATCGGAGTCATCGGTTCCGTGATTTTATCGATATGCGATATGGTTTCGGTGGATTTCACCCTGTGGTGGGTGTTGGCACAATACATGGTGGTATTCTTCGTCTGCAAGCAGACACTTGATAAGATAGACAGCAATGGCGGCAAGCTTCGACATCAGTTCATCGCCTATGCCCAGATACTCCAGCTTATCAACAGGCGCAATTTCCATAGCGAATTAGGCAAGGAGATGCAGGATTCCCTGGCAGATGCCCTGCCTTCCTTTGCCCAACTGGAAAAGATATTGAAGGGGTATGACAGAAGAGGCAACTTCCTGGGTCTTTTCTTCACCGATGCCTTCATGCTGAGCGATTTCTTCCTGGTTCGCAGTTTCCTGAAATGGAAGAATACCTATATGATGAAGATGGAGGAATGGATGCACATCATCAGCGAGATGGATGCGATGGTTTCGATGGCGGATTTCAGATATAATCATCCGGAGGCGGAAGAGGCTGAATTTGTTTCAGGAAAGCAGGAAGCAGATGCAGAAAGCGATGTTTCTGAAAATGCAGGAATCGGAAGTCCGGAAATCGTGTTCGAGGGAAAGAATCTCTATCATCCTTTCCTGGGTGCCAAGGCGGTGAAGAACGATTTCACCATCAAGGACGACAACTATTATATCATCACCGGAGCCAACATGGCGGGAAAGAGTACCTTCCTCCGTTCGCTGGGCGTGAACTATATCCTGGCAATGGCGGGTATGCCAGTGTTTGCAGATCTGCTGAAGATTTCCCGTTTCAGATTGTTCTCGAGTATGAGAACCACCGATGATTTGACGCACGGCATCTCTTACTTTAATGCTGAGCTGATAAGACTGGAGGAGCTGCTGAAGTTCTGCAAGGAAAGTGCAGAGGGCAATAAGGAGCCACTCCGAACGCTGATTATTCTGGATGAGATTCTGAAGGGAACGAATTCATTGGATAAGCTGAATGGTTCGAGAAAATTCCTAGAAGCCATCGCCAAGCAGCCGGTGAGCGGTATCATCGCTACCCACGATTTGGAACTCTCCAAGATGGAGAATGATGCATCAGGCAAATTCCACAACTATTGTTTCGAGATAGATTTGGGCACAGATGTTACCTATACTTATAAGATACAGAAGGGTGTGGCAAGAAACCAGAATGCCACCTTCTTACTGAATAAGATTCTGGAGAAATATTAAAATAGAATTTATAAAAGCACTACAATAAGATTATAAAAAAGGGAAACTCCCGATAATTTGAAACTGTTCAAATTATCGGGAGTTTTCCTTTAAAAGAATACATTATAACTCAACACTATCAAGTTATAACTCAACACTATCCAGGCGGAATTTGAGCAAGCCGGCTGGTACCTTAACCATTACCTCATCACCAGCCTTCTTACCCAGAAGGGCCTTGGCGATAGGCGACTTGATAGAGATTTTGCCACTATGCAAATCAGCCTCGTGAGGATTTACGATAACATAACTCATGCTGCACTTGTTGGCGAGATTGGTAATCTTAATCTTGCTCAACAAGCCAACGGTATCGCTCTTCAATCGAGACTTGTCGATGACACGGGCATTCTCCAAGATTTTCTGCTTGAAGCTGATGCGGCTCAACAGTTTGCCCTGCTCACGCTTGGCAGCATGATACTCGAAATTCTCACTGAGGTCACCCTTGTCACGAGCCTCAGCAATCGCATCACGAACGGCTGGCAACTCTACGTTAACCATGTGTTGAAGTTCGGCCACGAGCTCATCGTAGCCTTCTTGAGACATATATTCCATTTTTCCTTGTTTTCTAGTTTCTTATTGTTCTTAATGAATGATGATTTTTTATTCGGGGTGCAAAGTTACTAGTAAATCACGAAATCACCAAACTTTTTTAGTGAAAAAGTGAAGAAACTAAAGATTAGAAAAAAACAGAGGCATCCTAAATCATTATTTTTGGGTATTGCAGATGTTGATAGATATTCTTACCTTTGCAACCCATTTAGTAGAAAACAACAATGTTTAGTAGAAAACAACAATGAGAGAAAAAAAGAAGAAACGTTTTACATGGAAGAAATACCATCGTTGGTTCGGACTTGTACTGTCTGTCTTTATGTTGGTATTCTGCGTATCAGGTATTATTTTAAATCATCGCCTGCTATTCGCCGGTTGTGAAGTAAGCAGAAGTCTGATGCCATCGGCTTATCATATCAAGAATTTCAACAACGGCATCATCAAAGGTTCTATCAAGATCAATCACCGCATCAGCAAAACTCCAAGTGATTCCATCCTGGCGTATGGTTATGGTGGCGTATGGCTTACCGATGCAGAGATGAAAACCTGGAAAGACTTTAATAAGGGATTACCCAAGAACGTGGATGGCAGGAATATCCGCAACATCGTACAGACGAAAAACGGAGAAATCTGGTGCGCAGCCATGATGGATGTATATCGCTTCGATGGAAAGGAATGGAAGATGTTTCCGCTCGCAGACAATGAAGAGCGTATCGCTGACATTACATTGACCAAAGACAGCACAAGCATCATCGCCATGACCCGTTCTGCCGTTTATGAAATATCCGGTAAGAAGACGGATGCTGCCAACGAAAAAAGGGATGCAATCAGCAAAAAGACGAATATTACCCGCAAAATCATCGGTCAACCAGAAGCTTTTGTTCCGGAAGTTACCCTTTTCAAGACCGTTTGGAACCTGCATAGCGGTGCTTTCTTCGGATTAGCCGGAAGATTGGTGGTGGATGTCATCGCCATCGTACTTATCATCCTTTCGATAACGGGCATCATCCTTTTCATTCTTCCTTACCGTATCCGCCGACAGAAGAGATTACAGGCAAGAGAAAGAATGATGAAGCTTGGCAAACAGATGGTGTTCAATGCGAAATGGCATAACAAGCTGGGATATGCCACCATCATCCTTACGCTCTGGCTAGCGATAACAGGAATGTGTCTCCGACCACCTTTGATGATACCTCTGGCGATGAACAAAACTACAGAAAAGGTGAAGGATGGAAATGTCTGGCACGATAAACTTCGCGCCATCCGATGGGATGCAGCAGAGGGCAACTGGCTTGTTTCTACCTCAGAAGGTTTTCTGCGAGTGGATGAGCATTTCTGCCAGAAGCCGGTTTTATTGGATAAGAAGCAATCGCCAAAGATAAGTCCGATGGGCGTAAATGTTTTCGAGAGTGACGGCAAGGGTGGCTGGCTGATAGGATCATTCAGCGGTATGTTCCGTTGGAATCCGGAAAAGAATCTGATTGTGGATTATTTCACAGGGAAAGCCAACCAAGGAAAATCGATGATTCCGATTTCCAGTTCTTTGGTCAGCGGTTATTCCAAGGACTTCTTTGGAGGAAAAGAAGTGATTTTCGATTATAGCAAAGGAGCGAGTTTCGGGAAAACGACCTCTACCCCCGAGTTGCTTTCTGCCACCCCCATGTCGCTTTGGAATGTGGCTTTAGAGCTTCACGTGGGTAGATGCTATTCTCCATTCTTAGGTCCCCTTTCCGACCTTTTCGTCTTCATCTCCGGCTTGCTGATTACGCTGGTTTTGCTTTCCGGCTATATCATTCTGCATCGGAGAAAGAAGAAGAGCCCCAAACTTCCTCGGAAATCTCTCTAACCAAATCTATCTTTGCCCACTGCTCAGCATCGGTCAGTTTATTGCCAATCTCACAAGAGGCAAAACCGCATTGAGGACTGAGGCTTAAGCGATTGAGAGAAATATACTTGGCAGCTTCGTGGATTCTGGCGATGACCGTAGCCTTATCCTCCAACACAGGAGATTTAGAGGTTACCAAACCCAGAACCACCTTCTTGCCATCTGCCACATACTTCAAAGGCTCGAAACCACCTGAACGCTCGTCATCATACTCCAGATAGAAGGTATCCACATCCTCATGAGCAAAAAGATAAGGAGCCACGGCATCATAGGCACCCTTGGTGGCATAGCAGGAATGATAATTGCCACGGCATACGTGGGTGTTGATAGTCAATCCTTCCGGTTTGCCCTCGATGGCAAGGTTGTTCACCTTCAGATATTGCAGGGCTTCCTGCTCAAGGGTGAAACCTGTGCCCACCTTAGCCTTCCAGTAATCGCTATCCACAATCATTCCCCAGGTGCAATCATCCAGCTGGATGGTGCGGCAACCGGCTGCATAGATTTCCTGGAAGAAGGTGCGATAAGCCTGGGCAATATCTTCAATCAGCTGGGTGGTATTAGGATAGAACTTGCGGGTGTTCTCGGCATTCTTGCCACGAAACAACTCTGCAAGGAACTGAGCAGGCGCAGGCACCGTCTGCTTTGCCTCGAAGATATATTCGCCCTTAGCATCCAACTCCTCAAACTTCTTCACAAACAGGAAATCCTTGATAAAAGGATGATTCTCGCCGGTAATCTTGCCGGTCAGTTGGATAGAACCCTTGGTTGTCTCCTCGCCATGAAACTGGTAGCCATGCTCCAGTTCGATATGTTCCACACCATTGAATCCCCACATAAAGTCGAGATGCCAATAGCTGCGGCGGAACTCGCCATCAGTGATATAAGGCAGGCGATGCGCCTTCTGCTGCCTGATGACCTCAGTAATCAGACGGTCTTCGATGCAGCGAAGGTCGATGGCAGAAATCTTGCCATCAGCAAACTTGGCTCTTGCTTCTTTCAACTCTGCAGGACGCAAATAGCTGCCCACTACCTCAAAATGTATATTTCTTACGTTGCTCATTATTTTATCTCCTATATTTTTTAATGATGAATGACTCTTACTTTGCCATTATCAGATGATGAACGGCTCTTTGCATCCGGAATTGCGAGTGCAAAGGTAAGAAGAAGAATTTTATCTGCCAAATATTCTTCGTAATTCAGAAAAATATGCTATCTTTGCAGCGTATTTAGCAAATCAGCAGAATATTATTCTGCAAAAATAAACAAAATCAGTAATAAAGGAACAATGGCTACAGAAGAAAATCTCGATGAAATCGATATCAAGATACTCAAGTTGTTGCAGCAGAACTCACGACTCACCGTGAAGGAACTTGCCGCAAGAGTACACCTCTCCCCTTCTCCCACCTTCGAACGACAGAAGCGACTGGAGCGTGAGGGATACATCCAGCGATATGGAGCGATAGTGGATCATCACAAGATGGGACACAACGTGATTGTGCTCTGCAATATCCGATTGAAGCAGCACACCCATGATTTGATTCAGCAATTCATGGACACCGTGCAAACCATCGACCAGATAACGGAATGCTACAACACCACCGGCGATTACGACTTCCAGATCAAGGTGTATGCTCGGGACATGAAGGATTATCAGGACTTCATGCTCAACACCCTGGGAAATATCGACTGCATCGGAAGCCTTCACAGCATCATCGTAATTGGCGAAATCAAGGATTCGCATTATATCCCTGTGAATCAAAACAAGGAGAAGAAGAATTAAATCAAGAAAGAATGAAAGAGAATAAATATTAAGGAGTAAGAATTATGTTTTGGAAAAAGATCATCATCCTATACTTTGCTCTCCCCATGCTTTTCTGCCTTCCATCCAAGGCACAGAAGCCGGGAAATATCGTCAGCGAGCAAACCATTAGAAAACTTGGAGAGAAGCATTTCTTCTCCATCTCTCCTATCCCTGACCCCATCTTCCATCTGATGCAAGGAAAGACGTATAAAAAGAATTGCACCGTAGCAAGAAGCGAACTGCGATATCTGAGATGCCTGCATGTGGATAAGGACGGCAGGAAGATAGTGGGAGAAATGGTGGTGAACAAAGCGATAGCTGCTGATGTACTCGCTATCCTCAGAAAGCTATATAAGGCAAAATATCCGATAGAGCGAATGAGACTTATCGACTACTGGGATGCCGATGACGAGAGGGCAATGAGGGACAACAACTCCTCCAGCTTCAATTTCCGAATCATCTCACATACCAAGACCGTTTCGAAGCACGGCAAGGGACTTGCCGTTGACATCAATACCCTCTACAATCCCTATCATAAGCATTTGAAGAATGGCAAGGAAGTGGTAGAGCCAGCTACGGCACGACCTTATCTCGACCGTAGCAAGCACCATGCTTACATGATCAGAAAGGGCGATTTATGCTACCGGCTCTTTAAAGAGAAAGGGTTCCGATGGGGTGGCGACTGGAAACATAGCAAGGATTACCAGCACTTCGAGAAATAAGGACACAAGAAGGCTATGCTGTTGTTGCTTGAGATTCTGCAACAAATAGCATAGCCTTTTTATGATCTGGCTGCTTTATTATCTAGCAGCATAACTAGCTGATAATCCAACTGTCCTTAGTAAGAATTGTCTAACTGCATCCAATTACCTAACTGTACCAAACAGAATTATAATCTCTGCGGTCATCTTCCTCATTATAGAGGTTCTCATACTCTAGGTTCATTGCCTCGAATTTTTCCTGTGTCTGTTTCATAATAGCCCCTCCTATTACTTTAAGTTAATAAATTCGTTTCTATCTTTTGTATATGCAAAAATAGCAAAAAAATGAATCGATGCTGTCAACTATTCAGAAAACTTTTGTATTTTTGCATCAGAAAGCCATATTTGGCGACATTAAGAACAATTAGAATAAAGAATAAGAACAATTAGAATAAAAAACATGAAGATACTGCATACATTTCGACTCAATCGGGTAAAGTGGCGCCACTGGTTATTGCTGGTACTGCTCCTCCTCATTACTCTTGCCAAAATGATTCCTCTATGGGGATTCATCTACACCACCCGTATCTATCCGATTATCGGCACACTCCTTTCTCCCATCTCAGGATTTTTTCCTTTTGCCGTAGGCGATATCTTCATCGTTCTCAGCATTGCCTGGGTTATCTTCTATCCCATCTATGAGATAGGATTGAGAAAGAAGCTTGCCAAGAGATACTTCTTCCTGGCAGCAAAGAAAGGCAGCTATCCCAAGAAGAAGGTTATATTCGGAAGAGTGGCAGAATACCTGCTTTGGGTATATGCCTGGTTCTACATCGCCTGGGGATTGAACTACTCCCAGCCGAATATCTATGATAGAATAGGAATGAAGCCGGTGGAAGTAAGCGAAGCTAAATTCAAGGCATTCGCCTATCAATATGCCGACAGTCTCAACGCTTTAAGCATTTCTTCTGATATTGCCGGGAGTAGCATTTTCTCTGATAGCATCGTAGATGACGGTTTGAAAAATCGGGTGCGGGATGCGGTTCTGAAGGAATATAATAAAATAGGTTATAAGGAGGGTATCAATGCACCTTTCAACCAGCATCCTCATGTCAAGACGATGGTATTCACACCCCTCAGTTCGATGTCGGGCGTTACCGGAAGCATGGGGCCTTTCTTCTGTGAGTTTACGCTTAATGGAGATATTCTCCCCCACGATTATCCTGCCACCTATGCCCACGAGTTTGCTCACTTTCTGGGTGTAGCCAACGAGGGTGAGGCGAATTTCTACAGTTACATCGTGTGCACAGTATCGGCAGATAAGCTGGTGAGGTTCAGCGGCTATTACCACATATTCTTCCACGTACTGAACAATGTATTCGATATTCTCGGCGAAAAGGAGGGAGAAAGATTCCTGAAACATATCCGTCCCGAGATTATCCAACTGGCAAAGAGCGACCGCCGCTACTGGCTCAGCAAGCGATGCAAGGCATTGGATGCCGCCCAGGATTTCATCTTCGAACTCTACCTCAGGGGCAACCATGTGGCAGAAGGCAGGAAGAGCTATTCGGGCGTTGTCGGCTTGATACTGGCTTGGGAAGCAAAGAAGAAATAATACTTGAATGGTACGTTATATGACCATCCAAAACGGGAAAAGTAAAAAGCGGGATGCTTTTTTTTCGATACCAGCTTAATTTTTGCATCGTTTTTTCTTTTAATAGAATATAGAAGAGAAAAAATGGGCAAAGCCTGCCATTTCTTTTGCAAAAAGTATATATTTGCAATCGAATTGCGGATATCAAAAAGATATATCGATATGAAGAAAGAAAAGAATTTTTCAGAAACTGATTTTTCAGAAAAGATAGAACCATCGGATAAGAAGGCATTGGAAAGCTTATCGGATGATGAGATTCTGCAGGGCTTCAAGGATGCCGATGCCAGAATAGTGAGGGAGTATTACTACGGATACTGCCGGGTGGCTTATTGCATCTACGATAAGCGATACGACCTGCAGCACAAGCCGGGCATGGACTTTTATTCATTGGCTCACGAATACTATCTCTATCTCTGTGAACACGGCTTCAAGCCGCTGGAAGACCGAAAGCCGAGCATGTCGCTCAAAACCTGGATGGTGAATGGCTTCCGGTTCCTGCTGCTGGATAAACTGAAGGAGGTGGTGAAGGAGCATCGCTTCGAGAGTTTCGAGGCACGACAGGAAAGCCGCAAGATGCAGTTTGACGTGACCGACAACCAGTTTGAGCACGATCTGTACCAGACGATAGAAGACATCGGCAATTTCTATTATGGCAGAGACAGCAAGAACAGCATCATCCTGAAGATGCTCTACATAGAGGGATTCCGGGGCAAGGACGTAGCCGCTCAGTTGGGCATATCCCATTCTGCCGTCACCCAGCGTTGTCAGAAGATGATGCACGATGTGGTGATTCCTTATTTCAAGAGATACTTCGATGCATCGGAATACGGAAGCTATCTGTCGTTCGGCGATGAAGACGCATCAGTTTCCAGTGCTCCTAAGATGTCGATGCCGAGAATGAGTTCTATGCCGAGAATGATGGCAGAATGCATGTGCTGCGAGGAATCGGCAGATAATGGCAATAACATATTTAATAATAAGAATAATATGGAAGATATGAAGAAGGGAAGAATCACTCCTAGCTGGATTGATTCATTGAAGGAAAACGAGATTTTTGTGTTTGGCAGCAATCTGGCTGGCATGCATGGTGGTGGTGCTGCCCGCATTGCCCGATTACACTTCGGTGCCGTCATGGGCAAGGGTGTAGGCTTGCAGGGCCAGAGTTATGCCATCCCTACGATGCAGGGCGGCGTGGAAACCATCCGTCCATACGTGGATAGATTCATCGCCTATGCCAAGCGACATCCCGAGAAGCATTTCCTGGTAACCCCAATAGGTTGCGGCATCGCCGGTTTCGAAGCCGAAGACATCGCCCCTTTGTTCGAGAGCGCAAAGGAGATGAAGAACATCAGCTTACCGGAGAGTTTCTGGGAGGTGATAGAGTAAAGTTATAGATATAATTAGCAGTTTATGTTAGGAGCAATAATAGGAGATATTGCTGGCTCAAAATATGAGTTCAACAATACGTTTGATTATGATTTCGAGATGTTCGGTGAGGGATGCGACTTCACCGATGATACCATCTGTACGGTAGCGGTAGCCGATGCAATACTGAACGGGCGAAGCTATCAGGAAAGCCTGCTGGATTGGTGCCGCCGCTATCCTTCTCCGAAAGGAGCGTATGGCGGAAGATTCGCAGGGTGGATTCGTTCTCTTGATCCACAGCCATATAATAGTTTTGGCAATGGTTCGGCAATGCGAGTATCGCCGGTGGCTTGGCTATTCGATGACCTGTCGCAGGTTTTGGAAGAGGCAGAGAAAACGGCACTTCCTACCCATAACCATCCCGAAGGAATCAAGGGAGCCAAAGCCGTGGCTCATGCCATCTGGCATTTCCGCAAGAGCAAGGAAAGCCATCTGCCAGATGATGAAGCAATGAAAGCCTTCAAGAATATCGCCCGCAGCTATTACGAAGATTTCGAAACACGAGATTATCCAAAAGGCAAGTTCGACGAAACCTGCATGGATGCCGTGCCATTATCTTTCCATATTCTTTCAAAAGCCTCATCCTTCGAGGATGCCATTCGCCTAGCCATATCTCATGGCGGCGATAGCGATACCATCGGAGCCATCGTCGGCAGTATCGCCGAAGCCCGATTCGGTATTCCGCAAGAAATGAAAGAGAAGGCAATCTCTTTTCTTCCGGATGATATGAAAGATGTATTGAAACAATTTGCAGGGAAATGCGAAATAAAGCCCAAATAATTTGGTGTTATCGAAGAAAAACCGTAATTTTGTGGCAATTAAAACAAGTAAATATGACGAATCATGATTTTTGGATGTCCATCAGTGACATAATCAATGAAGGATTTACATCTGAAGGTCTAGCAAAATTAGATGATTATGCAGAACAATTCAGTACTGGAAAGATCTTATATAAACGATTTTCACCGTCAGAACAGTATGGGTGCTGTGAAGGAGGTAGAATCCATGTTATTGCATCCTTACTCGCGGGAGCAGAAATTGGCACAGATCAACTCTCTGCGCCAGAAGGCAGTTTCAAAAGAGAGCAGCAACTCGGAAAGATCCAAGAGAAAAGAATAGAAGATTGGGCGAAAGCTGCTGGATTTTGGATAAACAACACAGATGAAACTTATAAACAAACTTTGGGCGAGAGAATTGCTCAAGGAGGAGAAGCTATTGTGTTTGACAATGGTAATAAAGTTCTAAAAACCATTGGATTAGATTATTTCATTCTGCCTATTTTTGCCTTAGATAGAATCACTTTGCACAATGCTTATTTCGAAGAAACAGAAATGAATGTATTGGGATTTGGCAGAAATACCAATAAAGATTTTATGGTGATAGTAGAACAATCTTTTATTCACGGCAAGATGATGACTGACACTGAGATTGCAACTTTCGTGGAACAAATGGGTTTTAAATCTATCAATCCTAGAAATTGGACCTTTGCAAATAAGGATATTTATCTTAGCGATATGCATGATGAGAATGTTCTTCTTTCTCCTAATGGACATGTTTGTGTAATAGATTGCGATATACGTATCAATATTCCTGAACTGAGGTCAGGAGGAACTCGTATTTTAACCAACGAAGTAGAAATTCAATAAAAAGATGGAAGGCTATATGAATTTGGATCGAGGACCTTTTTATAATAAAGGAATCTCTCCACGTCAACGAAGAGTATTTATTTTGAGATGGAATCCTTCTATTTCAAGTTTTTCCTTAGACGATTTCGAAGATGAATTTGCACAACTCCAAGGTACTAAGCCATTTGATAACGAGCATCCTCTAGATTGGAATGTTTGGGATTGGAAAGAGGTTATGCACAGGGATCTATTCGTTATGATGATGGTTGGGCAAAAACACAATGGTATTGTTTGGGGCGGTTTTTTCGATGGGTATCCTTATCAATATGAAGACGAGAATGGTAATCCTTTGAAAAGTGTTTTCTTTAAGACAGATGTTATGTATATGCATCGTATTGGCAACACAAACATCTTATCTGCAGAAAAGCTGACCAAAGCTATTCCTGAAGTAGATTGGCTTCATGGACATTCAGGAGAAATACTATCAGTTGAGTATGCAGAAAAACTAGGTTTGCTTCTTGTAGATGAGCTCAAGAATGTTGACTCTAGTGAAAATATTTATTTTGATTCGTACAATCAGAAAAAATATGTATTAGCTGACATACTTACCTTTATGTGCCCCGAACTAAAAAAACGTTTACTCTCTTTGCGCAAAATCGACAATAAACGCTTACGAAACGTACACAACCTTATGGTTAAAATTGAGGATGAGGAATATGAAAAATGGACTCAAATAGAAGACCATTTATCCTTAACTAAATTAAATGACATTTTAATGTAACTAAATGGAAATATAAAACTCCAACTCATTAGTTTTCCTAATAAGTTGGAGTCTTCATATATTTACCCTTTAGAATTATTCGCCCAGAACAAGTTCATCCAATTGCTTTTTAATCTCCTCAAAATCCTGACTTAAATCCAAAGTTTTAACATAAATCACATTACCAGCCTTAAGCTTTATACGTTCAGACTTTTTCCCATATTTTTCGGTCATAGCATAGAGTAGCATACCATCTACATTACCTTTCTGATAACCATTCTTATCTATATCTTCATTAGTAACATAAGCATAAATCTGATATAAGTTGGCGGAATGTATCGTTTGCTTTCCAAAGTTTTCCTGTAATGTATGACTATAGTACTTTGCATCGATAATTAGCGTTCGGTCACCCAATCGCAAGGTTACATCAGTATTCATTGTTGGCAACAAGCTTGACGGAACCTCATCCTCATCTAAATTCCATTTTACCCGACAGCCTTTAGCACCATAATCAGGATGCTCCCTACGATAATACTCCAATATAAAACGCTGAAACAATAGTGCCATATTCTCATCTGAAAACATCGGAACTTGCTGATTACCATTCTCTGTTGTCAGAAGTAAATCAGAAACAACAAAGTAGCAAATACTATGCAGCATTTGGTAAGTTTGAGTATTTCTATCATATCTGAGGCTGCTCCACCTTACAGATTTCAATTCAATATTCTCTACATTTTCAAAGAATAGCATTAGCTTTCTTATTTTTCCCTTTCTTGCGGACTTCACATCACCACAACCTAGCAATAATACAACTGTTGCTTTTAGTACCTGATTAAAGATATTGTTTGATGAGAACTCATCGAAGGCACAAGCAAGCTTTGCCGTTTGCCTCATTTTCTCTTTTATCGTTGCCCGAACATCAAGCTTTCCTCGCAAAGTTGAAAGAGTATCTTCGCAATCAACATACTCACGATGCAACCCCTGCTTCAACAAATACGAAATACCCAAGTAGAGAATCTCGGCAAACATATCATGTATGTTGCCAAAATTCTCTGTCTCTACACGTTTATAATGCTCGCGGTTCAATTCCTTGAAAGCATAGGTCAACATATAGAAGATATTCTTTATAGGTATACCTTTATCTATTGTCATTATAAACAACTTTTTATATTTTCAATTTCCTGCTGACACTTATTCTTATCATCGAACCAATATTCATGCAACATAGGAATAATATCAAACTCTATCACATTTTTCAACCATTCTCTACTGATTTTTTCTTGATTACAGAAATAACTATGTCCGATACAGAAGCCATCACCTAATGAATCATCATTGGCAATCACCTGGTTCAGCTGTACTATTCCAGCAATCACCTGATTAAAGATGTCACTCGAAAGCCTTTCCTGATAGTTTCGGAATCCATCAGTAGCAAATCCTGGCTTCATCTCAACAAAGCTAAAGCGTCTGCGAAGAGCATAATCTATCATAGCCAAACTTCTGTCAGCAGTATTCATCATACCTATTATATATAGGTTTTTAGGCACAGAGAATAATTCCTGATTATACGCTAACGTAATCTCCTCACCACGATAACCATTCTCTATCAGCATAAGCAACTCACCAAATATCTTACTCAGATTACCTCTATTTATTTCATCAATAATGAAGAAATACTTGTGGTTAGGATCACTTTTCGCCTTTGCACAGAACTTATAAAAAATTCCTCTTTGCAGGTCAAAACCTCCATTTTCATTAGGCTTATATCCCATCACAAAATCTTCGTAACTATAACTCTGGTGGAATTGAACCATTTCCATTTTATCCTCATCCTTATTACCTAAGATTGAATATGCCAGGCGTTTTGCCGTATAAGTCTTACCCACACCAGGAGCACCTTGCAAGATGATATTCTTTTTATCCTCAAGCAAGGCTCTCATTCTATCATAAGTTTCTTCATCCATAAATACCTCTGAAAGGAAATCATTTTTAGAATAAGGAGGCAATTCCTTCGATTTCTGGCAAGGATTCTCTGTTCGAATAATATCCATAAGCAATTCGCTTTCCTCCTTGGTAATCTTGAATAAAGAACCATTCATATTTTTCAAGAACTCCATTTCGGTAAGTCCCGGCATATCTTTTACTGTTGCAAAATCAATTGGCGAAGCAAAGGATTCAAGTTTTTTGAAATATATATGCTTGCCATCATCTGCCGCCTTAGATACTTCTGCTATTCCCACAATTTGCTTAACCGGTGTGGCTTCATATCCCAAAATAAGATCACCAACCTTAGCATCCTTGAAGTTTTGAAGAATCTTGCGAGGATTTCCATTTTCATTATAAAGAGAATAATCCTGTTCTTCCCCAATTTTCATCTTTGAGAAACTCCAAATCTTAGGACTTGACACAAGCCACCAATATCGTCTATTCTTGTTGACTGTAGCAAGTTCTCCATCCACCATATCTGCCAGTTCTTTCACGTAACTCGGATATTGGGTTATATCCGTTAAAGTCTTCTGAACAATATTTTTCTGAGGAACTGTCCATTCACCAACATGAGTCCATTTTACCTTACGAACATTGTTGTGCTCTTCCAAACTGTCATCATACGAATAGTCCCCTTCTACAATTCCACGACCTATGATTGTACCTGTACCTTTCTTTGCATATATAATATCTCCAACCTGTATGGTGTGTACGAAATCCCACAAAGCCAAACTGTCATTCATGAATGATGCATCTGGCTTACCGTAAGCATCTTGCAATGCCTTTCTGATATCTTCACGAGTGGTGAATAGAGATAAATCGTTCAATTCTTCCCAACCAATACTCATCACTTCATTTTTAAGACAAGTGTCCCATTTTGAAGCATTACGACCAGGTGCATACATCCATACATGAGGCTTATGCTGCTTCAAAATCTCCAGCAGTTCATCATAATAATCGAACAAATCTTTATTTTCCTTCTTTTCCATCAAGAACATCTGGAGCTCTACATAAGTTTTTGCCGCCGGATTATCCATACCAAAATGCAAAGCCAGCTGTTCCAACATTTCTTTTTTATAAATTGGTACTAACTGCTCAGAGGAATACATAAAAGCTATTTTCCATTTATAAGAATGCCCCAATTCTGAAATTTCCTCTATCTCGTTCCATTTTCCCTGTTGGGCGTAAAGAGCAATTTTTATGATTGCTTCTCGCACAACATCATAAGCTTCTAGAGCCGTAACTTTATGATATTTTGTATACCAAGCATACTTCTCATCACTTTTTACCAATGGACTACTTAACTTAGGACGCTTTTGATATTCATAAATACCAAATTTATAAGAACTACCACCCCAAATAGAACCAAGTTCAGAAGTCTTAGCCTCAAGCCAATAGCAGAAAGAATTGTCTTTCTTCAAATCAGTATATTGTTCCAAAGTCATATCCTTAAGACTTTCTACAGGAAAAGCCTTAAGAAAATCATTGTATAGTTGTCTTCTATCCTTCATATGCTTTATAGTTTTTGACTATTTAAAATCTTAATCGGCACAAAAGTACAAAAAAATATCAGAAACCTATTCTACCAGAAGTGTTTTTGCACTAATTTAACGCAGTAGCAAAAAGCAGTACGATTTATCATGCTGCTTTTGCCATTTTCATTTTTATTTTAGTATATTCGCTTGCAGGTAATTTGCTGTTTATATTGTGGTCCTTCGTCCAAAGTCACCTCCAAGACTACAACATCGCCTTTAATCGATACAACATGATAAGTATCACCAATATCTCCATTAGAGGCATAAAGGATTATCTTGTTACCAGAAACCTCATACTTATGGATGTAATTTGAAGATTGCCATCCGTAACTTCCCAAATACCAATACCATTTATAGGTACCATCACCTTTAAAAAGAATGCGCTCACTTTTCTCCTTGGGAACATCCTGATCCACTTTGATAAGATTTTCATCCTCCGTATCATCATATCCCCAACCTACAATATGAGTCGTTTGCCACATACCCACAATATTACTTTTAATCTCTTCTGTAGATGGAGTGTCATCATCATCAGATGAACAAGCGGTGAAAGACACCATTGAGAACAAGGCGAAAAGAATCGCCGTAAATGCAAAATATAACTTTTTCATAAACTTGCCCGTAAGCCGATAGCTCAGCTCTAATGTTATAAATATATGTAATTGTCTTAATCAATCATCATTCTTCATTTCTCCTCAAAATAACTACCCGCTTCCATCTTGCAATCCATCGCACGGCACTTGTTGTAGCGCTCTCGGGCTCTGTTTTCTCTAGCAAACATCGCCTTGGTGCCAGCCTCATCTTCCGAGAACTGAAGGTGGTTGTCGATGCCCATACCATGAGCAATGTTTTCCACATCAAGATCATCGGTGCCGATGAAGGTAAAGGTCCAGTTCTGCTTCTTCAACTTCTCAATGAGGTTCTTGATCATCTTCAGATCATACTCCTCGCTGCAGTTCTCCTCACCATCCGTAATGATGGTTACCAATACACTGTCATCCTCGGTGGTCAGAGCGTTGACCTTGGCTATACCCATGCCTATGGCATCATAAAGAGGAGTGCCGCCACATGGATTGTAATCCCTTGAGGTCAATGGGGTGGCATGGCGGGCAGACACATTATCATAGAACAGATTCTTGTGGGTGCTGTCGAAGGTGATGAGCGTTACACGCTGCTCCATGTCCTTATGCGTCTTCTGCATTTTCTGAATCGTGGTCAGGGTCTCGTTGATGCCCACCAGTGCCTGGCGCTCGATAATGCTCATGCTGCCACTCTCATCCACTACCAAAAGATTGAATACTCGTTTCATAACTTGTTTCTCCTATTAATTTTAATTGTTCAACATATTCTGTTTTCATCAAGAAGAGGGAACTTTCCCCTCTTCCTGATTGCTTCTTTATCCCTTAAAAGAAAAAATAGAGGGAAAAATTAATCTGAGGATTATCTTTTTTCAAAGATATTTTTGCCAGTAGAAATAAAACTCGTACTTTTGCACCAAATTATTATATCATACAAGTTATTAAATTACATCAAGTTACTATATTATATAAGGAGATGAAAGAAATATTGATAGTAAGCATCGGCAGCTTCTTCGGGGGCGGCATGAGATATTGGATTTCAAAGATGGTGCAATCCTGCACGGTGATTGCCTTTCCTTTCGGAACCATGGCGGTGAATGTGGCAGGATGCCTCATCATCGGTTTTCTCTCGGGATTGAACTGGCGGGAAGGGGGATGGATGTCGCCATCTGCCAAACTGCTGCTCACCACGGGATTCTGCGGAGGATTCACAACCTTCTCTACCTTTATGAACGAGGGAGCAGGACTGATGAAAGAAGAGAATTACCTCTATATGATGCTCTACCTATTCGGAAGCCTGGCACTGGGGCTCGTCGCCGTACTCGCCGGACATTATCTGGCGAAGATTATCGCATAAAATACTTCAGAGAATAGAAAGAAGAAGCCCCCGGATTGCCGAGAAAGAAGACCGGAGAACAGAAAGAAGAAGAACCCGGATTGCCGAGAAAGAAGAAAGGAGAACAGGAAGAAGAAGAACCCGGATTATCGCATAAAATACAGAAGATAGGATTCCATCAGATGAAGAAATGATGAAAATTCTATCTTTTTTATTATTTTATATTTTCAAAATGCCTTAATTACGAAATTTATTCGTAAATTTGCAGAAAATAATCTGCACTCGACTATTTGAAAGCATGCTTTCATTGTACTCGTTTGCTTAATTTTTGCACCAATGAATACATTAGATACAAACAATATAAAATGGAGCGAGAATGTAATCATCGCTGATGCCGATTATATCGACAAAGTGGCTTTCGACCTAACTGTCAACTTCGAGCGAATGATCAACCGCCGCATCCAGCCAGCAGATATGGCTCAATGGGCAGTGTGCATTGCCCTCGACGGAGGACTCAGAGAGGGGGAGCACGAAACGCAAGTGGTGCTTATCCATGATAAGAAATCTCTGGCGATGAAGAATTTCCGCCCTTCCAACTATGAGAAGGATCTCAACGCCCAGGCTTTCAAGGATGATAAGCTGGGAGAATTCATCTTTGCCTCTTATCCTACCGAGGAAAAGATGGTGGGAAAGGATGAATTCCTCGTAGAAGTGGCACGCACCGTATGCAACACCAAGGAGGTGAAAAGGGTGATGGTGATTCCGAACTCGGAAGATGGAGATGCCTACGACCAGCTGAGAGATATGCTGAGAAAAGTGGAGGATGACGACAAGCGCATCACGCTCTTCGCCATGCAACCCATGCCGGGAGGAAACTTCCGACAGGAGATTCTGGGTTACTCGCTGATGAACGCCCTCGGAATCTCGGCAAAGGAGATAAAATAAACATTAAAATAATAAACATAATAATAAAAAACAAGATTATAAATGAGTAGAGTACTTATGATTGGCGCTGGTGGCGTGGCTACCGTGGCTGCCTTCAAGATCGTCCAGAACCAGGACGTTTTCACCGAGTTTATGATTGCTAGCCGTCGCAAGGAAAAGTGCGATAAGCTGGTTAAGGATATCCACGCCAAGGGCTACAAGATGGATATTCAGACGGCTGAGGTGGATGCCGACGACGTTGAGCAGTTGAAGGCTCTCTTTAATAGCTATAAGCCTGAGCTTGTCATCAACCTTGCTTTGCCTTACCAGGATCTCACCATCATGGATGCCTGTCTTGCTTGCGGTTGCAACTATATGGATACCGCTAACTATGAGCCAAAGGACGAGGCTCACTTCGAGTACTCATGGCAGTGGGCATATAAGGAAAAGTTCGAGCAGGCAGGTCTCTGCGCTATCCTCGGCTGCGGTTTCGACCCAGGTGTTTCCGGCATTTTCACCGCATACGCTGCCAAGCATCACTTCGATGAAATCGAGGTGCTCGATATCGTGGATTGCAACGCCGGAAACCATCACAAGGCTTTCGCAACCAACTTCAACCCTGAAATCAATATCCGCGAGATTACCCAGAAGGGACTCTGGTACAAGGATGGCGAATGGATTGAAACCGACCCTCTGTCTATCCACAAGCCTCTCACCTACCCTAACATCGGCCCTCGCGAGAGCTATCTGATGCACCACGAGGAGTTGGAGAGCCTGGTGAAGAACTACCCTACCATCAAGGAGGCACGCTTCTGGATGACCTTCGGTCAGCAGTATCTCACCTACCTCGACTGCATTCAGAACCTCGGTATGAGCCGCATCGACGAAATCGAGTACGAGGCTCCATTGGCAGATGGCTCAGGCAAGACAGCCAAGGTGAAGATTGTTCCATTGCAGTTCCTCAAGGCAGTATTGCCTAACCCACAGGATCTTGGCGAGAACTATGATGGCGAGACATCCATCGGTTGCCGCATCCGTGGTAAGAAGGATGGCAAGGAGCGTACCTACTACGTATATAACAACTGCAAGCACCAGGAGGCTTACAACGAAACCGGCATGCAGGGCGTAAGCTACACCACTGGTGTGCCAGCCATGATTGGTGCGATGATGTTCCTGAAGGGCATCTGGAAGAAACCAGGCGTCTGGAACGTAGAGGAGTTCGACCCAGATCCATTCATGGAGCAGTTGAACAAGCAGGGATTGCCATGGCACGAGGTGTTTGATGGCGATTTGGAGATTGATTAAACTTTAAACATGAAAAGAATATGGCAAAAGAGATAGAAGAGGGCAAATTGACCCCCAACGAGGGAAAACTGAAAGCCCTCCAGGCAGCCATGGCGAAGATTGAGAAAGACTTCGGCAAGGGCTCTATTATGAAACTCGGCGATGAGCACGTCGAGAATATCGAGGTGATTCCTACGGGCAGTATCGCTCTCGACAATGCATTGGGCGTAGGCGGTTATCCAAGGGGACGTATCATCGAAATCTATGGTCCTGAATCTTCTGGTAAGACAACATTGGCCATCCATGCCATCGCAGAGGCTCAGAAGGCGGGCGGTATTGCTGCCTTCATCGATGCCGAGCATGCTTTCGACCGCTTCTATGCTGCCAAGCTGGGCGTGGATGTGGATAACCTGTGGATTTCACAGCCAGACAATGGTGAGCAGGCATTGCAGATTGCCGATCAGCTGATCAGCTCTGCTGCCGTAGATATCGTGGTAGTTGATTCTGTAGCTGCCCTGACTCCTAAGAAGGAAATCGAGGGCGACATGGGTGATAACGTGGTAGGTCTTCAGGCACGATTGATGAGCCAGGCACTCCGCAAGCTCACTTCTACCATTAGCAAGACCAATACTACCTGCATCTTCATCAACCAGTTGCGCGAGAAAATCGGCGTGATGTTCGGCAACCCTGAGACAACTACCGGTGGTAACGCCTTGAAGTTCTATGCATCAGTTCGCCTGGACATCCGCAAGGCAACAGCCATCAAGGACGGCGAGGATGTGGTAGGTAATCTGGTTCGCGTGAAGGTAGTGAAGAACAAGGTGGCTCCTCCTTTCCGCAAGGCGGAATTCGACATTATGTTCGGCGAAGGCATCAGCCGTGCCGGCGAGGTATTCGGTTTGGCAGTAGCCAACGGCATCATCGACAAGAGCGGCAGCTGGTACAGCTACGGCGGTTCAAAGCTCGGACAGGGTGCAGATGCTTGCAAGGCATTGCTCAAGGATAATCCTGAGCTTCTCGACGAGCTGGAGGCAAAGGTTCGTGAAGCACTCGCTGCCAAGGATCAGAAATAAAACTCAGATAAGGTAGGTTACACCTTATTATATATAGGGACATTATCTGGAAGAAAGAGTTCCCTAAAAACGAAATAGGAATCAAGATATGAGGAATGCGACATTTTATCGTTTTTTTATCTTGATTCCTTTTATTTTGTCAGTACCTGACTGACAGCTTGTCAGCCAAAATCAGGAAAACACTGAAAACAAACAGCCAAATCCAGAAAAAAAATCCATTGGCACACGCTTTGTTAATTAGAAAGCGTGAACACTGAGTTCAGGAGGTTCCCGATAGATGCATATCTTCGGCAGACTTCCCCCGAAGGCAGCGATTCATGAGATAAATAACAATATTAATAACGAAAAAATAAAAAAAAGATATAATCATGGGAAAAGTAATTGGAATTGACTTGGGTACCACAAACAGTTGTGTTGCCGTTTTCGAAGGTAGCGAACCAGTTGTAATCGCTAACAGTGAAGGTAAGCGTACTACTCCATCAGTAGTAGGTTTCGTTAAGGATGGTGACCGCAAGGTAGGTGATCCTGCTAAGCGTCAGGCCATCACAAACCCTAAGAACACTGTATATTCTATCAAGCGTTTCATGGGTGAGACATACGCTCAGAGCCAGAAGGAAGCTGAGGCAATGCCTTACACAGTGGTAAACGAGGGTGGTTATCCACGTGTTGAAATCGAGGGTCGCAAATATACTCCACAGGAGATTTCTGCAATGGTTCTCCAGAAGATGAAGAAGACTGCAGAGGATTATCTCGGACAGGAGGTTACAGATGCTGTTATCACAGTTCCTGCTTACTTCTCTGACTCACAGCGTCAGGCTACAAAGGAGGCTGGTCAGATTGCAGGTTTGAACGTTCAGCGTATCGTAAATGAGCCTACAGCCGCAGCTTTGGCTTACGGTGTTGACAAGGCTAACAAGGATATGAAGATTGCCGTATTCGACCTGGGTGGTGGTACATTCGATATCTCTATCCTTGAGTTCGGTGGCGGCGTATTCGAGGTACTTTCTACCAATGGTGATACTCACCTGGGTGGTGATGACTTCGACCAGGTAATCATCAACTGGTTGGCTGATGGTTTCAAAGCAGAAGAAGGCGTAGATCTCCGCAAGGATCCTATGGCTATGCAGCGCTTGAAGGAGGCAGCTGAGAAAGCTAAGATTGAGTTGTCTAGCTCTACATCTACAGAAATCAACTTGCCATACATCACAGCAGTTGACGGTATGCCAAAGCACTTGGTTAAGACTTTGACCCGTGCACAGTTCGAGCAGTTGGCTCACAACCTGATTCAGGCTTGTCTCGTACCTTGCCAGAATGCCGTTCGTGATGCTAAGCTCTCTACATCAGATATCGACGAGGTTATCCTGGTGGGTGGTTCAAGCCGTATCCCAGCCGTTCAGACACTCGTTAAGAACTACTTCGGCAAGGAGCCTTCTAAGGGTGTTAACCCTGATGAGGTAGTAGCAGTAGGTGCAGCTATCCAGGGTGCCATCCTGAACAAGGAAGAGGGTGTTGGCGACATCGTATTGCTCGACGTTACTCCATTGACTCTCGGTATCGAGACCATGGGTGGTGTAATGACCAAGCTCATCGATGCTAACTCTACCATCCCTTGCAAGAAGAGCGAGGTATTCTCTACAGCAGCTGATAACCAGACAGAGGTTACCATCCACGTATTGCAGGGTGAGCGCCCAATGGCAGCTCAGAACAAGAGTATCGGTCAGTTCAACCTGACAGGTATCGCTCCTGCTCGCCGTGGTGTTCCTCAGATTGAGGTTACCTTCGATATCGATGCCAACGGTATCTTGAACGTATCAGCTAAGGATAAGGCTACAGGCAAGGAGCAGAGCATCCGCATCGAGGCTTCATCTGGCTTGAGCGAGGACGAGATCAACCGCATGAAGGCTGAGGCAGAGCAGAACGCTGCTGCTGATAAGGCTGAGCGCGAGAAGATCGACAAGATGAACCAGGCAGACAGCATGATCTTCACCACCGAGAACTTCCTGAAGGATAACGGTGATAAGATTCCTGCAGACAAGAAGCCAGGCATCGAGCAGGCATTGCAGCAGTTGAAGGATGCTCACAAGGCAGGTGATGTTGCAGCCATCGATTCAGCTATCAACAACTTGAACACCGTAATGCAGGCAGCTTCTCAGCAGATGTACCAGGGCGGCCAGCAGGCAGGTCCTCAGGGTGGCCAGCAGGCACAGCAGGGTGCTAACGATGGCGCTCAGGATGTTCAGGATGCAGATTTCGAGGAGGTTAAGTAATCTCTCTCATCATAGAGATATTAGATTAGCATAAAGATCAAAGGCGTGTAAGGCTCTGAAAATGAGTTTTACACGCCTTTTTTCGTGTCTTTATGTTTTTTTATATATCTGCTTATGGCTTTATCGCAGAAAAATATGTATATTTGCAGGTTATGAAGGGGCGGAAGTTCCAGCAAGAGAAGAAAAAGACAAGTTCTAGTAAAAGAAGGAAAGGAAACGGGATATGGCAAAGAAAAGACCGCAGGTAGCACTGGTTTATGATTTTGACGGGACATTATCTCCCGGCAACATGCAGGAGTTCGGATTCATCCAGGCAACCGGAAAGACGAAGGAGGAATTCTGGGATAAAAACCGGAAGCTTGCCGTGGGCAAGGATGCCAACGGCATTCTTACCTATATGTATATGATGCTGGATGAAGCGAAGAAGAACCATATCTCGCTCACCCGCGAATCCTTCCAGAGCTTCGGCAGGAATGTGGAGCTCTTCCGTGGCGTAAGGCAATGGTTCTCGTTCATCAACGAATATGGTGCAAGCATCGGTCTCGATATCAAGCACTATATCAACTCCTCGGGATTGAAGGAGATGATAGAGGGCACACCCATCGCTCAGGAATTCGAGAACATCTATGCCTGCTCGTTTCTCTATAATGAGGATGGCATCGCCTACTGGCCAGCCGTAGCCGTGGATTATACTACGAAGACGCAGTTTCTCTTCAAGATCAACAAGGGCATCCGTCAGGTGAGCGACAACAGCAGGGTGAACCAGTATATTCCTGATAACAAGCGCCCTATCCCTTTTCCGCGAATGATTTATTTCGGGGATGGAGAAACCGACGTGCCCTGTATGAAGATGGTGAAGGAGCATGGCGGTCATTCCATTGCCGTATATGATACTCCCCAGAAGGAGGCGATGGCATGCCAACTGGTAAGGGAAGGCCGTGCCAACTTTATGTGTACGGCTAATTACAGCAGGGGAAGCGTGATGAACATCATCGTGAAGCGAATTCTGGATAAAATCAAGGCGGATTTCGAATTCGACAGATTGATAGAGGTGAACCAGAAGAAGGCGTGGAAGTAAAGGGGTGGCTTGACAGGAGGAAGGAGGACAGGCGATGGAATCGCCTGGAACGGAGGCAAAAAGGGGGACTTGCAACTTGAAGCGAGGGGCTTTTTGCTGAAACGCTGAAACGCAGGAAAGAAAAAGAAAGAAATATAATATTAATAAATAATTAATGGGAAGAAACAAATACTCAGCAGGAGAAATCAAGGAAATCGGAAAGTTGCTGCGCCTGAAGAATGCCGGCAACCGTTTGCAACAGAAATTGATACGCCACGACCTTCGCGTGGATTATGAATTCAACATCTCTGACTTCAATGAGCCGGGCAAGGCTTTCGGCGAGGAGGAACTGCAGGATGCCATCAAGCGTGGCGCCATCCAGATTCTCGACGATGCCACCATCGAAGCCATGAAGGCGAAACGTGCAAGAGACAAGGCACGTGATGAGGCAGAGAAGCAGAAGGATGCCATCGCCAGCGGTGAGCAAACCGACTGGCAGGAGGCAATGAAGGAATGGAACGAATGGGAAAGTTCTAAAGAAAAATAAATGTTAGAATCGAATTCCGAAGGAGATTCCGAGATAATGAATTCCGAAGGAGATTCCGAGATAATGAATTCCGAAAGAAATTCCGAGGATTTATTGAATTATAAATAAGATAGAAACAAAAAAGAAATATGGCTAAAGTATTGATCAAGACTTCAGAGGGCGACATCAAAGTGCGCCTCTACGACGAGACTCCTCAGCATCGTGACAACTTCCTGAAGTTGGCGAAGGAGGGATATTTCGATGGAACACTCTTCCACCGTGTCATCAAGGATTTCATGATCCAGGGCGGCGACCCTGACAGCAAGGGCGCTCCTAAGGGCAAGATGCTGGGCACGGGCGGACCTGATTACACCATCCCTGCCGAGTTTGTTTATCCACAGCTCTTCCACAAGCGCGGTGCCTTGAGCGCTGCCCGTCTGGGCGACGAGGTGAACCCTGAGCGTGAGAGCAGCGGCAGCCAGTTCTATATCGTCTGGGGAAAGACCTACAAGCAGAACGAGCTGAAGCAGATGGAAAAGCAGATGGGCATGCAGATGGAGCAGAACATCTTCAACCAGCTTGCCAAGGAGCACCATGATGAAATCATGAACTTCCGCCGCAACCGCGACCGCGAGGGCTTGATGAAGCTCCAGGATGAGCTGGTGGATGAAACCAAGAAGCGCTGCAAGGAGCAGGGTTACCCTAAGTTTACCGAGGAGCAGCAGAAGGCTTACACCGAGGTGGGCGGAACCCCATTCCTCGACAACCAGTACACCGTTTTCGGCGAGGTAGAGGAAGGTCTTGACGTAGTAGAGAAGATTCAGAACTGCGAAACCATGCGTGGTGACCGCCCTAAGGAGGATATCAGCATGGAGATTTTCATTATAGAGGAGTAAAGGCTTTAAGCAGCTTCAACTATTCATTCGTATTAAACTCAAGTTTCGCATGTAATACATGCGAAACTTGAATATTGAGCCCACTTGAAAAAGTCCCGAATCATATTCTTTGTCTTTGTAACTTATTAACAATCAATAGTACGTTTTCGTAAAAATGACTTTTTCAAGTGGGCTCAATATTAAACAAAAAAACAAATCAAAATGAAAAAGATTCACGGAAAAATGATGAAGGGCATCACGGCCAGAAGCCTGATGATGCTCCTGACATTGGCAGGTTCTAACTACTGCCATGCACAGCAAGCCACTCCCGGAAAGGGAGCGAAACAGCAAGCCGCAGCCATGCAGCAAGCTACCATCGTGGTCAGCAATCCAACTTCCACCCCCCGCACGGAACTCATCTCTCTCAGCATGAGCGAGGTGAAGGCGAAGCTGGGCAATGCCACCCCCAAGAAGGGCGAGGCTTATATCGTGAAGAACAAGCGAGGACAGCAGATTGGCTCGCAGATTACCCACGATGGCCTTCTGCTCATAGATGCCAGCGTGCGTCCTCACGGCTCTGCCACTTACTACGTGAGCATCGGCAAGCCTTACCAGCAGAAGGTTTATGCCACCGGCGCGCTCTATAAGATAAGAAAAGACGATATCGCATGGGAGAACGACCGATGCGCCTACCGCGTATATGGTCCTGCCCTGCAGCGCACCGGCGAGCGCTCCTTCGGCACCGATGTATGGGTGAAGAATACCCCCGACACCGTGGTTTACGAGCGATACGTAAAGGATATGAACGGAAATATCAAGGGTGATAAGATTGATGCCAAGGTGAGAGCCTTGCAGAAGCAGGAGAAGGTAGAGAAGAATACAGCAAAGGCAGCTGCTCTTGACAAGCAAATCAAGGCTCTTCAGGCAGAATCACGAGAGACGGATATCCTCACTTCCTTCCATCTTGACCATGGCAACGGCCTCGACCCTTATCGCGTGGGTGCTACACTGGGATTGGGTGCACCAAGCCTGATGGTGGGCAAGAACCAGGTACTGCCTTACTGCTACAAGGATTACAGGATATTGGATAACGGTCCGCTCCGCTTCACCGTGGAACTGACTTACAACCCATCTACCGTGGGCGATATGAAGAACGTGGTGGAGCACCGCATCATCTCGCTCGACAAGGGCAGCAACTTCAACAAGATGACCGTATGGTATGATGGCTTGACCACTCCTACCGATTTCGCCACCGGTTTCCCAATCCACGAGGAGGATACGGAGACGAAGACCTTCGCCAAGGATTACGTAAGCTATGCCGACCCTACTGATAACGTAGAGGTGAACAATTCCCAGGTATATGTGGGCGTACTCTTCCCAGAAGGCATCGACCACACCTACTACCAGCTCTTCGATAAGAAGCACGATGGTGCCACCGGTCATGCCCTCGGCTTGAAGCGTGGCTTGAAGAACCAGGAGAAGTACAGCTATTATTTCGGTGCTGCATGGAGCAAATATGATGTAAGAAGCTATGCCGAATGGCAGATTCGCATCAAGGATTACCTGGATGCATTGAAGACTCCTCTCCAGGTTGAGGTGAAATAGAAACTTCGAATACTACTTTTTTATCTCACTAGGAAATATTAGTTTCTTCACTGTGTAAATGTTTGTAATCCACGAAGAAAGTTATGTTCCGCAGTGCTGAACTTAAGTTCAACACTGTGGAATACAAGTTCAGCACTACTGAACATAAGTTCAACACTGCTGAATATAGTTTTTAATTAAGAATACAAGAAATACTCATTCTTCTAAAAATCTTAAATCTTATAGTGCAATCAATCTTACTTCGTCATCTCGAAGCCAATGCGCACGCCATCGTAGCTATCCACAATGCTGCTCACGGCACTCATCGTAGTGCTGCCGGTAAGATTCAGCTTGCTCAGGGTCTTGACCAGGGTGAGCAGCTTCTTCTGCTCGAAGAGCAGGCTGATGCCATTGGCTGTGCGGGTGGCAAAACCCGAAGCACTCAACAGCAAACCCTTCAGCTGGATGGCATGCGTCTTCTCATCGAAGGTATAGGTGCCGTTCCATGACTTGCCGTCGATCTTGGCAGCAAAGGTGCCATCTGTCTTGAAGGTAAAGTAGGTATTGCTATTGCTGAAGCCGAACTTACTGTAGTACTTGCTCAGATCCTCCTCTATCTTGCTGGCAGCAATCTCGCCGCCAGCCTTTGCCAGCAGGTTCTCTGAGGTGAAGGCGCAACCCGGCTTGCTGTACTTCCAGGTATGGGCGCAGAGATCTGCCTGCGAGAAGGTGGCTGAACCTATCACATTGTTCAGAATGCCATTGATGATGCTGCTGCCGGTAGTAGTGCCGCCACCCAGCAAACCGCCTAATACGCCTGCCACTACGCTTCCTGCAGAATAACCACTATTAGTGGTAGCCGAAGTAGAAGTAGATGTGGTAGGAGTAGATGCCGCAGCTGAAGATGTTGCTGTAGATGAAGAAGTGGTCTTCTTGGCTGTTGTCTTCTTGGCTGTTGTTTTCTTGGTAGTTGTTTTCTTCTTCGATGTCTTTTTAGTTGTTTTCTTCACAGGCATCAATTCAGAAAGTGAAGCCTCCTGAACAGCTTCATTCATTGCGCATACATTGCTGCCGGAAGTGCTGGCAAGCACCAGGGCAGCCATTAAAAATACCTTTCTCATTTTTTACTTTCTATTTATTATAATTGTAACTTTCGTTTTAAAAATGCATCCTGCTTATATGATGCAGCATTTTCCTTTTTCGCTGCAAAGTTCGCACTTTTTCCGCAAATAACAAAGAAAAAACTCACTTTTCATCATTATTTGCTATTTTCTTAGACGAAAGAGATGGCGAAAGGTTCAAATATCGTTCAGAAAAAGGTATAAATGTTTCTTTTTTTTGACGTACATCAAAAAAGAACGATTATTAGCATAAATTTATCAAAAAGTGTACCCGAATATGATAAGAAAGCCCTATCTTTGCACCGTTAACAATATCACAATAGGTTATGAATGATTTAATTAAGGTCAACACAATGAGTGAGAATATGGCATTGAACAAGTGCCGAGAGATTCTCAACGATCGCCGTGAGGCTCTTGCTTCTAAGGCGAAGAAGAATGATTAAGGGTAACTTTCGCAAGAGAGTGCTCTTGAGAAAAATTACGTAAGAGAGAAAGGAAATTACGTAAAAAAGATTATTTTCAGAATGACTCTTTGATACCACAAAGAGAAAAAAAAGGCAAAAAGTCCCGTTGGCGAGTAAAATCGTTCAACGGGACTTTTTGATTTCTATGCTGACCGGAATGATATCCCAGCGGGGATATTATTCCTGGCTCTTCTCAGCCTTCATGATTACCTCGACATGGTTGCCGCTCTTCATGAGTACATTCTTGAGGAAGTCGGAAACCTGCTGGCCACGGAGGTTCTTCACGAACTCCTTGTAGCCGGTATGGTTATCGAAACCGAGACCTGTATAGTTGGCAAGAACGCCGAGCCAATAAGCATTGTTCTTCTCATCTACACCTGCCTGCTTCAGGAGAATCTCCTTCACCTTCTGCAAGTCGGCAGCATCTACCTGCTTCTCTACCTCTTCTACACCCTTGAAGAAATAGGTAATGGCGGTATCGGCCTTCTCCGGATTCAAGCCGGCATTGGCGGTGATGCTGATGGCTGCCTTGTCGTCGAAATCGCGGAGCATGCCGAAGGTGGCTCCTGCATGGTAAGCTGCACTCAACTGCTCACGGATGGTGCGCAGATACTGCATCTCCAGCAGTCGGGAGATTACATCTGCCAGTACCATGTTCTGCATAGAGAATGGCAACTTGGTACTCCATATCTCTGATGCCTGGGTTTGAGGATTGGCCATCGCCTTGGTAAAGTTGTTCTTCACCTCGCCCTTGGCGTATGGAATCTCCTTGTTCTTCAGCTTGAAGCCATTGTTTGGCAAGCTGGCAATATACTGCTCGATGAGCGGAAGGAGGGTCTTCTCATCGTAGTTGCCCACGAAGTAGAAGGTGAAGTCCTTGGCATTGCCGTAATACTCCTTGGCAAGCGCCATCAGGCGATCGTAGTTGATGGCCTTGATCTCATCGGAAGTAGGAATGCGGCCAATCTTGCTACCCAGATAAAGGGTGCTCTGTAATGAATCCTGATATACCATGTTAGGATTGTTGCTCTGGTTGGCCAATATGGTAGCATAGGTATTCTGAAGATTCTTGAACGACTTCTCATCCTTGCTCAATGCTGTCATCTTGAGATAGATGAGCTGCATCAGGGTCTCCACGTCCTTAGGAGTAGAATTACCGGAAAGACCATGACTGTAAGGCTTGATGGAGAAGCCTACACCTGCCTGCTTGCCTGCGAGCGCCTTTTCAAGATCGGTGCGTGAGAAGCTGCCCAAACCGCTGGCACCCCAAGCCTCGGTCATCAGCATGATGCTAGGGTAATCGCTCTTATCGAGAGCAGAATAACCCACCTTGGCATTGGCAGAGAAGAGAATCTCATTATCCTTGAAATCGGTCTTCTTCAATACCACCTTGGCACCGTTGGAAAGGGTAAGCTGCTTGTAACCCAGCTGTTTGTTCTCTACGGTCTTCTTGATCTTGCCTGGCTTAGGCAACTGAGCCATCAGCGGCTCCTGTTTCACGTTGTCCACGTATGCCTCCAGCTTCTCAGAGCGCACCTGCTTCACGATATCGGCAAGCTCCTTCTCGGTAGGATAAACGGCACCCTCTGCCTCGCGCATCAGCACCATCGATACCAGGTTGGTATCGCTCTGGCAAACCAGCTGCTTGGCATAGGCATTGATGGCCTCCAATGGCAGCTGAGGTACTACCATCTTGTAGATCTGACTCTCGTCCTCTACCGATGGGATTGGCTCGTTGGAGATGAAGTTATCCACATATTGAGAGGTAAACTGCTCGTTCTTCATCTTATCCTTGTTGGCAAGTGTCTTATCTACCTGGCTCAGGAACTCCTCTTTGGCACGCTGATACTCAGTGGCTGTGAATCCGAAGTCGTGCATGCGCTTTGCCTCGCGCAATACGGCAGCATAAGCCTCCTTTACCTTACCTGGCTTTGCCACACCGATAAGACTGAAGGCACCCTTGGTAGAAGAGAGCAGGAAGTCGCCGTCGTCGGCACCTGCCTGAAGGAATGGGCAGTCAGCTTCCTGGGCAATCTCGGCATAGCGTGCACCCAGCATAGAGGTAACCACATTGTCCATGTATCCCTTCATGAGATAGCTCATGTCGCCCTTCATCGCATTAGGGATGGCTGGATGCTTCATGAAGATATTGAAGATATCATACTGCTGCTCCTTGTCCTTGTCGATTACGTAGATGGCTGTATCATTATCGGCTACTTCCACCGGCTCTATCTTAGCGGCATTGGCAGGCACCTTGATGCCCGAGAAGAGCTCCTTGATCTTGCTCTCGATATGGTTGACATCTACATCACCCACGACGATGATTGCCTGATTGTCAGGGCGATACCACTTGCGGTAGTAAGCACGCAGGGTTTCCGGCTTGCAGCCGTCGATGACGCTCATCAATCCGATAGGGAAACGGTAGCCATACTTGTTGTTCTGATAGAGTTTTGGCAATGAGCGCTCTATCATGCGCTGCTGACCCACGATGCGCATACGGTACTCATTGTGTACCACGTCGCGCTCGTCATTGATGGCTTCCTCGGTAAGAGAGATGCCATTGCTCCAATCCTTGAGGATGAGCATGCATGAATCTACGGCTGTAGGGCGGGTAGTAGGTACATCGGTGAAGTAATATACGGTTTTCTCTACGCTGGTATAGGCATTGAGATTTCTACCATACTCCACACCGATGCTCTGCAGGTAATCCTGGAGGGAATTACCCTTGAAGTGATCGGTACCGTTGAAGGCGAGGTGCTCGAGGAGGTGAGCCAAACCGCGCTGATCATCGTTCTCATTGATAGAACCCACTTTCTGGGCAATGTAGAAGCTGGCTACATGCTCAGGATAACTGTTGTGACGAATGTAGTAAGTCAATCCATTGTCGAGATGACCAATCTTCACATTCTTGTCCACAGGAATGGCTGGCATCTGTGCCATCGCACTTCCCACAGATAAACACAGCAGAAACGCTGCAAAAATCTTTCTTAGTTTCATCTGCTATTGATTTATAAATTACTTATTTCCAATATTCCGCTTGCAAAATTACACAAAATAAAAAAGATTTGCAAGCATTTGGGAGATTATCTTCCCCAATACCTGCAAATCTTAACGTAAAACTAACATTGGAAGCTCTTCATCCACGAACCACGGTAAAGTCGGATGAGGAAAAGCGTGCCTCTGAGGGTAAGCTCCGTAGCCATCGCAATCCAGACACCCTCCAAGCCATAGCTCTTGGAAAGGGCGTAAGCCAGGGTGAGGCGCACCAGCCACATGGTACCCAGATTGATGGCGGCTGGCTTCCGGGTATCGCCCGCTCCCACGCAGACACAATAGGTTACGATGCTCGCTGCAAAGAAAGGCTCGGCAAAGGCCTCGATGCGAAGGCAGGTAGTACCCAACTCGCGGATGCTCTCTACCGGCGAGAGCACACCTATCATCTCGGGGGCAAAGACATACATCACCACTCCCATCAATGCCATCACGCACATGCCCAATCCCACCGTCATATAGGCAAAATTGCGGCAGAGATCGGTACGCCCGGCACCATGCGTCTGACCCACCAGGGTGGTGGCGGCATCACCGATACCATAACCCGGCATATAGCAGAGGCTCTCGGCGGTGATGGCAAACGAGTGGGCAGCAATGGCGATATTGCCCAATGGTGCCACGATCATGGTGCTCACGATCTGCGCACCGCTCATCAGGACATTCTGTATGGCTATCGGGATGCTGATCTTGCAGGCATGGTGCAGGTATTCCTTCACCCATCGGAAAGGTTCCTTGTCCTGACGCAGATTGAGTATCCGGTTACGGCATGCCGTGAGGTAGAGATTGGGCAGGGAGATGCAGATATAGGCAAGCGCCGTGCCGCAGGCAGCTCCCACCACGCCCATCTTCATGACGTAGATGAAGAGATAATTGAACACCACATCGCAGATGCATATCAGCACCGCCATCACACTCGGGGTATGCATATTGCCTGCCGACTTGAGCATCATCTCGGAGACATGATACAGGAATACGAAGGGCAACGCCAAACCGTATATCAGAAAATAACGCGAGGAATTGCCCGCAATATCAGCACCGCCACCCAGCCAATAAGGCAGATGGGAATGCACTCCTACACATGCCAGGGTAACACAAAGGCTGAACACCAAACCGCATATCAGGGCATGGCGGAATACCTGACGAGCCTTCACGAAATCGTTGGCTCCGATGAAATGAGCCACCTGCACCGAGAAACCGGTAGCTGCCGCACTGAGCAAACTGCCAATGAGCCAGTTGGTTGACTCGATAAGTCCGATGCTAGCCGAAGCCTCAGCACCCAGATGTCCCACCATGGATGCATCGATGAAGAACATCATCACGGTGGAAATCTGCGCCAGCATAGAGGGAATACTCAACCCCACGATGAGATTGAGTTTCTCGCTGCGAGCCATCGCCCTACCCTCGCGTATCGACTCCATCAGATAATCTGTCTTATTCTTGAATAACATATTTTTTCTCTTATTAATTGCGTTAACGAAAAAAATGGCGACTCCGAGAAGGAATCGCCACCTTTTATTTAATCTTATAAATTTCGTACCTTTGTTTTTCCCAAAACTTAACTTCCGCAGAGCGGAACAGTACTGTTTTTTGTCGTCACTGAATAAACAATCTTATTCTTACCTTAACTAACACCTGTCGTCCTTGAATAAACAATCTTTTCTAACTACCTTAACTAAAACCAATAAACCAATGAACAACAATCTTAACTTTACCTAACAACTAAACCTAATAAAATCTATTACCTAACTAAAAACCTAAAACTTATTTTTTCTGATGCAAAGGTACAACTATTTTCTGGAACTGCAATACTTTTACCCGAAAAAATGCAGAAAACTAACATTTTTTTAATATCGACAACATTTTGTGCGCGAACACGAACACTTGTTAACACATCAAAAAGGTATGTTAACACAAAGCGTTCCTAAGAATGCCATCAGACGGCAATCCTAGGAACGCTCCTATTCTATCACCTATATATAATAAGGTGTAAATTCCCCAAAAATCCTACTCTGTAATCCATTCTCCCTTGAGTGCCTGGGCAGCAGCTCTAGAACCCGGTATTACCTGACCCGGACGATAGTAGCTGTCGAGCACTATCTCGAAGCGAAGCATGGAATAGGCAGGGATTACGCTACTCGAACTCTGGGTAGAACCATAAGCCAGCTGATATGGGATATACACCAGCCAATGATCGCCGATGTGCATATTGAGCACGGCTGTGGTAAAACCATCTATCCAGCCACTCGCCAAATTGGTAGTTACCTGAGCAGTGGCCTTGTCGTAGGTACCCTCGAAGGTCTTATCGAATACATAACCTGCAGGATAAGTATCAGTGCCCAGCAATCTGCCAAGATAGCTCACCTTCACAGAATCGGTGTACATAGGGCATCCGCTGCCCTTGCCTTCCTTCAACACGCGAACCACGATGTGATCAGCATCCTTGTAGGAAAGCGGAACATCCATACCAGTCACATCCTTGTTAGGTGTCTGGTTCTGGAGCGACCATTTGCGAATCACCTTCCATTCGGTGCTGCCGTTGGCTATCTGCTGACGGGCATAAGCCAAAGTATCTTCAAAAGCCTGCTCGTTGCGCTCCTGCCAGTTGGCATACTCATCTACGGTGTTATCATCCTCGCTGCATGATGACAGGGCGAACACTGCCATCACAAGCAAGAAGAGATATTTAGAAATTCTTAATTTCATTACCAAGTTTCTTTAATACACTGGTGATACTTACGCGATCCTCGATGATGCCACGAAGGTCAGAGATAGCTACGCGCTCCTGCTCCATGGTATCACGATAACGCAAAGTTACCTTGTGATCCTTAGGTGTCTCGTGGTCAACGGTGATACAGAATGGAGTACCGATGGCATCCTGACGACGGTAACGCTTACCGATAGAATCCTTAGGATCGCCATAGTGGGTATTGAAGTGGAACTTCAACTCATCCACAATCTCGTGAGCCAACTCTGGCAGGCCATCCTTCTTATCCAATGGGAATACGGCGCACTTCACTGGAGCCAATGCCTCTGGCAGGCGCAATACCACACGTGTCTCACCATTCTCAAGCTTCTCCTCGCAGTAAGAGTGGCACATCACGCTGAGGAACATACGGTCAACACCGATAGAGGTCTCTACATCGTAAGGCACATAGCTCTCGTTCTTCTCAGGATCGAAGTACTTGATAGAGCGGCCGCTGTATTTCTCGTGCTGAGAAAGGTCGAAATTGGTACGGCTGTGGATACCCTCTACCTCCTTGAAGCCGAATGGCATCTTGAACTCGATGTCGGTAGCAGCGTTGGCATAGTGAGCCAGCTTCTCGTGGTCGTGGTAACGGTAGTTCTCGTTGCCCATGCCCAGTGCCTCATGCCAAGCCAGGCGAACCTTCTTCCAATACTCAAACCACTTCATCTCTGTACCTGGCTGGCAGAAGAACTGCATCTCCATCTGCTCGAACTCACGCATACGGAATACGAACTGGCGGGCAACAACCTCGTTACGGAATGCCTTACCAATCTGGCAGATACCGAATGGCAACTTCATACGACCGGTCTTCTGAACACTCAGGTAATCTACGAAGATACCCTGAGCTGTCTCAGGACGGAGATAAACCTTGCTTGTAGCATCGCTGGCAGCACCCATCTGGGTAGAGAACATCAGGTTGAACTGGCGAACGTCTGTCCAGTTCTTGGTACCGCTGATAGGGCAGACGATACCCTCATCCTCGATAATCTGCTTCAGCATCTCCAGGTTAGGTCCCTGCATTGCCTCAGTATAGCGGGCATGGAGATCATCAAACTTCTTCTGGTTTTCCAGTACACGAGGGTTGGTTGCACGGAACTGAGCCTCATCAAAGCTATCGCCGAAGCGCTTCTGAGCCTTGGCAATCTCCTTGGCAATCTTCTCCTCATACTTAGCCATATGATCCTCGATGAGCACATCGGCACGATAACGCTTCTTGGAATCACGGTTATCGATCAATGGGTCGTTGAAGGCATCCACATGTCCAGAAGCCTTCCATACGGTAGGGTGCATGAAGATAGCTGCATCGAGACCTACAATGTTCTCGTGCAACAATACCATACTCTGCCACCAGTACTGCTTGATATTATTCTTGAGCTCAACACCATTCTGACCATAATCGTAAACGGCAGCCAAGCCATCATAAATTTCACTACTAGGGAACACAAAGCCATATTCCTTGCAATGGCTTACAATTTTCTTAAAAACATCTTCCTGTGCCATGATTAAATCTTATTTTTTTCAAATTTTCGGCAAAGATACTCTTTTTTCTCGAAAAATTGTTGTATTTTTGCCATAAATTAATAAAATAAGTATTAAAAGCTATATATGAGCGACGAAATTAAAGATAAAAACGAGATAAATGAGGAAAATACGCCTCAGGAACACTCCGACTACAAGCCGGTGAACCGTTTTGATGCTTCTGCCGTACATCACCTCAGCGGAATGTATCAGAACTGGTTCCTCGACTACGCATCGTATGTGATCCTGGAGCGAGCCGTGCCCCATATCGAAGACGGATTGAAACCCGTACAGCGACGCATCCTCCACTCCATGAAGCGCATGGATGACGGAAGATACAACAAGGTGGCTAACATCGTGGGACATACGATGCAGTTCCACCCTCACGGAGATGCATCCATCGGAGATGCACTCGTGCAGATGGGACAGAAAGACCTGCTCATCGACACACAGGGTAACTGGGGTAACATACTCACCGGCGACCGTGCAGCCGCTCCCCGATACATCGAGGCACGACTCTCGAAATTTGCCCTGGATGTGGTATTCAACCCTAAAACCACCGACTGGCAACTCTCCTACGATGGCAGAAACAAGGAACCTATCACCCTGCCAGCCAAATTCCCGCTGCTCCTGGCACAAGGTGCCGAGGGTATCGCCGTGGGTTTGAGCAGCAAGGTACTGCCGCATAACTTCAACGACCTCTGCGATGCTGCCATCCACTACCTCAAGGGAGAACCCTTCCAGCTCTATCCGGATTTCCCTACAGGAGGCGCCATCGACGTAAGCAAATACAGCGACGGACAGCGAGGAGGCGTACTGAAGGTAAGAGCCAAGATAGACAAGCTCGACAACAAGACACTCGTAATCAGCGAGATTCCATTCAGCAAAACCACAGGAAGCCTCATCGACTCCATCACCAAGGCGGTGGAAAAGGGAAAGATCAAGGCAAGAAAGGTGGATGATGTCACATCAGCCAACGTGGAAATCCTCGTGCATCTGGCACCAGGCACTTCTTCGGACAAGACGATGGATGCCCTCTATGCTTTCAGCGACTGCGAAATCAACATATCGCCCAACTGCTGCGTCATCGAGGACAACAAGCCGAAGTTCCTCACCGTGAGCGATGTGCTCAGACATAGCGTTGACCGCACCATGGGATTGCTCCGACGCGAACTGATGATCCGAAAGGGCGAGCTGGAAGAGCAGCTCTTCTTCTCTTCGCTCGAACGCATCTTCATAGAGGAGCGCATCTACAAGGAGCGCAAGTTCGAGCAGAGCAAGAGTCAGAACGAGGTAGTGGCATTCATCTACTCCAAACTGGAGCCGTTCAAGGATCAGATCTTCACCGCCAATATCGACGGCAAGGGAAACGTGGAATACTCCTTCCACCGGGACATCACACGCGACGACATTCTCAAACTCCTGGAAATCAAGATGCAGCGAATCCTGAAATATAATAAGGATAAGGCGGATGACCTCCTGCTGAAGATCAAGGCAGAACTGGCTGAAATAGAAAACGACCTCGCTCACATGACCGATGTCACCATCAACTGGTTTGAGTATCTCAAGGGCAAGTACGGAAAGATGCATCCTAGAAAAACCGAAATCAGGAACTTCGATACCATCGAGGTGACCAAGGTGGTGGAAGCCAACCAGAAACTCTACATCAACCGACAGGAAGGTTTCGTGGGTACAGGCTTGAAGAAGGATGAATTCGTATGCAACTGCTCTGATCTCGACGACATCATCATCTTCTACAAGGATGGAAAATTCAAGGTAACCAAGGTTGCCGACAAGATATTCGTGGGCAAGAACATCCTCCACGTTCAGGTGTTCAAAAAGAACGACAAGCGAACCATCTACAACTGCGTATATCGTGACGGCAAGCAGGGTGACTACTTCATCAAGCGATTCAACGTAACCGCCATGACACGCGACAAGCTCTACGATATCACCCAGGGCACACCGGGAAGCCGCATCATCTACTTCACCGCCAACCCTAACGGCGAGGCAGAAATCATCAAGGTGACGATGGAACCTGATCTGAGCAAAAAACGCCAGAGCATCTTCCTGGAGAAAGATTTCTCTGAAATCCTCATCAAGGGACGTGCTGCCAAGGGCAACCTGCTCACCAAGCGAACCATCCGCCGCATCGGATTGAAGAGCCACGGACACAGCACCCTGGGAGGAAGAAAGGTATGGTTCGACCCGGATGTAAACCGTATCAACTATGATGAGAACGGCAGATTCCTGGGAGAATTCAACGATGATGACTCGATCCTGGTTGTACTCGACAACGGCGAATTCTACATCACCAACTTCGATGTGAACAACCATTACGAGGACAACATCCTGAGATTGGAAAAATGGGACGAGCACAAGATATGGACGGCCATTCTCTATGATGCCGACAATGAGGGATATCCATACATCAAGCGTTTTACGATGGATGCCACCAAGCGCCACCAGAATTGTCTGGGAGAGAATCCAAACAGCAAGCTCATCCTGCTCACCGATACCCCATTCCCTCGCCTCAAGGTTACCTATGGTGGTGTGGATGCCATCCGACCTGCCGAAGAAATCGATGCCGAGCAATTCATCGCTCAGAAGAGTTTCAAGGCAAAGGGTAAGCGCCTGACGACATGGAAACTGGAAAGCATCGAGGAATTAGAGCCGACAAGATTCCCGGAGCCTCCAGCAGAAGATGATCCTGATGCAGAAGATACAACCGGCGATTCTGAAGGCGCTGGTAAGAATGCTGAAGCTGTAGAGAATCTCGATCCTGATGCAGGAAAAAGCGAGCTGCAGGTAATAGATGAACTGACCGGTCAAACCAATCTCTTCTCTGAAAAAGATTTCGAAGAAGATCAGAAAGACAAAGATTGGTTGTCGAAGCAATAAAAGATTAGAGAAGAAATAAAGCTCCAAAGAAGCTCATCCCGAAAAAAGGCGAAGCTCGAAAAGAAGCTCACCCAGAAAGGGGATAAAGCTCGAAAAGAATTGAAACCAAAAATAAAAATAGGGAGTTTAAGGCTTCAATAACCTTAAGCTCCCTTTTATTATTCTTATACTAAATACTCTGAGCATTCGCTATTTTCCGCATTTCGCGTTTCTGCATTTCGCGTTTCTGCATTTCGCGTTTCTGCGTTTCTGCGTTTCAGCGAATAGCCTCCTCCATGTCTCCCTCCTCGCCCCCGTTCCAGGCGATTCCATCGCCTGTCCAGCAAGGCTTTATTTCTTATACCCCTTCAGTTTCTCCAGGCAATAAGCCTTGAAATCATTCCAGTGGTAATAAGGCTCCACATCGCTCTTGATAGGAAGCGTAGCCTCATCCTCGCAGAGCAATACCTTCACCAGCACATCATTCGCCTTGTTGCGATAGAATACAAACTGAAGGTTGGTAGCCATCGGAGTAATCTTATAATCTAACCATTGAGAAGAAATTCTCTCTGGATCCCTGATCTCCTCACCATATCCATTCAGATCCAGGAGGCAAGTAAGCGGAGTAACCATCGTATCATGACCATATCTCAAGGTAGCACCCGGATGCGGAAAAGCTATGCAGCTATCAGCCTTCTGGATGATATCCATCAGAAGATTACGCTGGGAATATGGCTGAACATTGCCCGTATAAGGAGAATTGCCATACGCCATCTGCCACCAGATATTGGTACTTACCCAATTCTGATACAGCTCCTCCTCAGTAAAGAGATCATAAAGCGAAACCTTACCTCTCAACTCAGTACCCTGGACAGAGCTAGCCATCTCATAAAGCTTTCTGTTCAAGTCGCTCTGGTTGATATTCTGTTTCACCCAAGCCGGATCATTGAAAAGTTCCTGCATCACTCGGCTATAGCAGGCATGCTTCTTGGAAAACTCCTCCTGCACCACCTTTCTGCCCACAGAATTCTTCAAGCTATCCAGGTATCTATCTCCCTGATTCATATAGTACATATCATGCTCGCTGGCATCGTGGAAGATATGAAGCTTAGGATTCATGCGGAGCATCTGCTGCAAGCCATTCTCCATTGAGAGAATGCAGCGGATCACCACCGTGCTTCGTGCCTCAATATTCGTATTACCGGCAAAGATCTCAGGAAATCTTTCCATCATTCGCTTGGTAATCCCCTGATGCTGGAGAGCTCCCAGCGGAGTCAACTCGCCATCACGTCCCTTTGCCTCTTCACGAATCAGCTTCACCTTAGCCAGTGTTTCCTCACCCTTGGCAGTCAACTTACCTTCCTGCTTCGCCTTCAACAGGGAGAAATAAGGCACATCATACGCCTGCTTGCCAATCATATAGCGGGAGCCATGACGGCCATAGTGGCTCAGATAGAAAGGCTTATATCCCTTAGGCGCCGGAGTTAACTGCTTCTGAGGCCCGCGATAAGCCACATAGTTACTACCCGAGAGTGTAATGTCTCGCTTGAAATCCTCCAGAGGACTCTGAGCAGACAATGGCATCGCAAAAACAAGAGATGCCAACAATAATAGATTCTTTGTATTCATTGTTACTACATTTTTATTGTATAATTCATTTTTTCATCATGATTATTTTCAGTTTGCCTGCAAAAGTACCATTATTTCTCGTAAAAAACAAACAAACCCGCTTTTTTCTGCTCATTTCTTCTTTTTATTCGAATATTTATTGTATCTTTGCACTCACAAATGCGCTTGTGGCGAAATTGGTAGACGCGCTAGACTTAGGATCTAGTGGTTTAGGCCGTGTAGGTTCGAGTCCTATCAGGCGCACCGATAAAAATCCTAACTACTTAATAATAAGCGGTTAGGATTTTTTCTTTTCTATTTTTGGCAACATTTTGGCAACATATTTCAATGCTAATCTATAGTGACCGCCAAAAGCAAGGTATCATTTCACATACTTTCACACTATTTCTTGCGATTACACACACCATACATATGAGTAAAAGGAAGAACTAACTATTAGGCATATTAGCATTATCAGTAACCTATCATTTACGCTCTACCCTCTTCATTGCTTTCATGCCATAGTTAGGCGAGCCATCCATAAACCTTGCACAACTAATATTTAGTTTACCTCCATACATAGAGATTTTTTCGCCCCAAACTGAAAAAATCACAAAGAAAATACATTTTCCTTCAGAATATATGCCCTATTTTCAAAAAAAATATTATCTTTGTAGCAGTTTTAAGCCTACCGAGTATGAATATAATTGAATTATATGAAAGCTTGAAAGGCTGCATCAATGAGACCTTCCGTGTGCTGAAAGACAACGAGATACGCCAGTATGGAGAATACCGCGCCAAACACCTCGCCCTTGAAGCATGGAATAAATTTAAATACGACGACTGATATGAGAAGTTTTAGTGATACAGAGAAGAGAATATTACGTTTCATGGCATATCCACCAATACCTCAAGATGTATGTCTTATCTCTATTTTTGAGAATTTTAGTGATTGTTATCTCATAGAATGGCCAGAAGATTGTTCCTCTTTAGAATTGGTCCATGCACAAGACAAGGATTGGAAAGACGTCAGAAACAAGATCTTTGACATTATTGTGCTTTTACAATATTTGGAAAGCAATCAATACATTGGTGTATTCCAACTTAACCTTCTAAAAGATAATCAGATATTCAATAGAAAAAAGTTTGAGGTGGAAAAAGATGACAAAGGCAATATTCTAATGTGGATAATAGATACATGTAAACTGAATATAAAAATTCCAAATGATAAAGGTATAGAAGGTGAATATACTCGTAAATTGCTCGTTGAAACTTCAATATTAAAAGAGAATACAACAGCAGCAGAACAAATAAAAAGGTATGCAAACTCTTCATTTCATGCAACACAAAATCTTCGAGATTTTGTCGATAATGATTTTCAAACGAAAGAGGATTTGCAATATACCCAAACAAGAAAACAAACATGGATTGCAATATGGATATCTCTTTGTGTAGGAATAGGAGGTATTATTGCAACAATTCTGACATTATTCATTAAATGATATAAATAGAAACAATGGAAAAATATATAGAGATATTCAACAAGCTTTGGGAACACTCAGAGAATGAGGTTGTCGAGTTTAAGAAAGCAGAGACCAACTTTGATATCGATGAGTTGGGCAAATACTTCTCCGCTCTTAGCAATGAAGCAAACTTACGTGACCATGAGTTTGCTTGGATAGTCTTCGGTGTTTGGGACAAGAAACATCAAATTATCGGTACAACATTCAAGGATGGTGAAGTTGCACTCAACCGTTTGAAGCAAGATATGTCTCAACATACCACAGACAACCTCATCTTTAGGGATATTGTACCTATTGAGGTTGAAGGTAAGCGTGTTTTGCTTTTCCAAGTTCCTGCATCACCACGCAATATCGTGATGCACTGGAAAGGTGTGGCTTATGGTCGTGATGGCGAAAGTCTGAAACCACTGAACCAGGCAAAACAAGATACTATCCGCCAACAGCCACCCATACCCGATTGGACAGCCCAACTCGTACCCAATGCAACCATTAATGATTTGGATGAATTGGCAGTGGCTACAGCTAAAGTTATGTTCAAAAAAGTCCACTCTTCAAGTATTCCTGCTGAAGAAATTGACGCATGGAGTACAGAGGAGTTCTTGGCAAATAGTATGATGATGCGAGAAGGGAAGCTCACTCGTGCATCCATTCTACTATTGGGCAACCCCCTTTCTATTCAAAAGATTCATCCTGCCGTAGCACAAATCACTTGGACATGGGAAGATGAAGAAGGCATCGTACAAGATTATGAGCATTTTACAATACCTTTCATCTTGACCGTAGATAAGGTGTTGAGCAAAATACGTAACAAGACTATGCGTGAGTTGCCAGGTGGAACCCTGTTCCCAGACACCATGAAACAGTATGATGAATACACCATACGAGAGGCCTTACATAACGCCATCGCACATCAGGATTACACCTTACAGCAGCGAATTGTTTTTGTAGAAGGTCCTAGTACCTTATATTATGGCAATGGTGGCAGTTTCATTCCAGGAACAATAGAAAATGCCCTGGAGCATAAAGGACCTCAATTTCATTATCGTAACGATTGTCTTTGCAAGGGCATGGTCAATTTCAATATGATTGATACAGTAGGACGTGGTATCAAGAAGATCTACACAGAGCAACGCAACCGATTCTTTCCAATGCCAGATTACGACATCGACAACGAACATCGTACTGTTGGCGTAACTATCTATGGCAAAATGATTGATGAGAAATATACCAACTTGCTAAAGAGCAACCAGTCTTTGTCACTAAAGGAATGCCTTTGGCTAGATGCCGTACAAAAGCATCATCCTATCACAAAAGAAGCAGCCAAGCTACTATTTGATAAAGGTTTGATTGAAGGACGTGCTCCACATTATACCATATCATTAAAAGTAGCCAAACTGACAAACCAGATTGGTCACTACACAAAAGAGAAAGGACTTGCAGAAAAAAGTATCCAAAAGCTATTATTGCAATTGGCACATAATGCAGGAAAAATAGGATTTTGGCGCAGAGATGCATTCGAAAGTCTTCAGCATGTTTTTCCTGCAAATAATAGCCATGATGAAAAATTACGAAGAATAGGTCGCCTACTAATTAATATGGCAAAAGATGGCCTGCTAACAAAATCACCCAATGGTAAAAAATGGATTATAAGCCAAAAAGGTGAAGAAGAATTTGGAGCATAAGAGCTATCATATTTCAATCGTTATTGCAGTCGTTTGCGGTCGTTATTGCAGTCGTTTGCGGTCGTTATTGCGGTCGTTTGCGGTCGTTTGCGGTCGTTATTGCGGTCGTTTGCGGTCGTTTGCGGTCGTTTGCGGTCGTTATTGCGGTCGTTTGCGGTCGTTTTTGTGGTCGTTTGCGGTCGTTATTGCGGTCGTTTGCGGTCGTTTTGCGGTCGTTTGCGGTCGTTTGCGGTTATATACAAATTCTTATGCAATTAAACAGACACACAAATCTGAAGAGAAGAGAGGACCGCAAAAACAGCACTAGCAAATACCAAACAAAAGCAGTGCTATAGGAGTACCGGTTCATGCGCTATGATGGTATAGATTGCCGATACTATCAGATTAATAATAGGATATCCAAACAAGGGAAAAATGTGAGCAATTTACGTTACTCACCTTCTCCCTTTACTTTTTTGCACGCTGTACACTATCCATATTTCATCACAATCTTGATAGAATCCCTACCCACTTTGGCACTAACCAAAGACTCGGAAACGGCATAAGAAGCAGCACCGTTCGAAACAACTGTAGAGCCGAGACACCATTACTCTTCGGCAACTTCTATTACATTCCCTTCAAGCTGCCCATTGGTATGTAAATAAAACATTGCTGCCTTAACAACAAAATAGAATCCACAAATAGGAATTGAACTAACTAAAGATACAATAGAATACATAAGCATGGATAAGAAAAGAGATACTTATTCTATTGTATTTACATTAACTTCAACCAAATACTTAATCGGTTTGATGTTCACCCTCAAATCCGCAACCTATAGGGCTTAGTGGGATTTTGCAAAGCGACAAAATTCATTTTATTGTACATATTTCTTGCACAACAGAAATGTCGCAGACACAAAATCCCCTTACCCCATAAAGCGACTTGAGGTAATACGCTGGTTTAACCAGAAAAGCATGGTCTTTAACCAAAGTCTGTCTTGAACAGGTTGGCATAAGCATTGTTGTCTGAGTAAATGTTCAATACATGCCTACGTGATGTCTTAATCCATTTTGGAAGTTTCGTTCATGTCATCGTAGATGCGTTCCTTGCCACCACAAAGATATACGCACATCAGAGAGCGTAGAATCTCGCTATATTGATAACCAAACATAGTGCATATCAATCCCAAGGTGGAATCTATGGTTTGAGCTAAAAGAGCATCAAATTGCTCCATAGTCGAAAAAAAATCCCCAAAAAGGAGTGAGTTTCTCAGATTTTATTTGTACTTTTGCCATGTCATTCAGAATTTTGCTTGTTCTTATTTTGCAACACTAAGATAAGTGAAATTTCTGACATGGCAAAATCCTGAGCAACTTATTGTTGCACAAGTGCTTATAAAAAATATCAAATTATAGTGTTGCGGAAATTAGGTTTATGATACATATCTTAATTATTGATGACGAAGACCCTATACGTAACCTGCTGGCTCGAATGGTTGAATTAGAAGGTTACCAGGCCTCGAAAGCCGCAGATTGCCGTTCTGCTTTGAAAATGCTGAATACTCAACATTTTGAAGTAGTACTTTGTGACGTTTTCCTACCGGATGGAAACGGAGTGAACTTCATTTTCAACATTCACAGAATTCAACCGGATGCAGCTGTTATCTTACTTACCGCGCATGGAAACATTACAGATGGTGTACAAGCCATTAAAAATGGAGCATTTGATTATATTACTAAAGGAGATGATAACCGTAAGATTATTCCTACCATCAGCCGTGCCATAGAAGAGAGTGAAAAGAAAAAAGGAAAGAATGACGCTCCTCTAACATATTCTTTTCAGTCTATCATCGGCCAGTCAGAGTGTTTGCAACAAGCAATCAGTCTGGCTCAAAAAGTAGCCAAGACCGATGTCCCGATTTTACTGACCGGAGAGACTGGAACAGGCAAGGAAGTGTTTGCCCATGCCATTCATACAGCCAGCGCCCGATCACAGTATCCTATCGTGGAAATTAACTGTTCGGCTTTCAGTAAGGATTTGTTGGAAAGTGAATTGTTTGGTTACAAGGCTGGCGCCTTTACCGGTGCAGTTAAGGATAAGAAGGGATTATTTGAAATCGCCAATCATGGTACCATATTCTTGGACGAAATTGGAGAGATGGCCTTTGATTTGCAAGCCCGTCTGCTGCGCGTTTTAGAAACAGGAGAATACATCAAAATCGGAGACACGAAGCGAACCCAAGTAGATGTACGCATCATCTCAGCTACTAACCGTCATTTAAAGGAAGAGATAGAGAAAGGAGGATTCCGGGAAGACCTTTTTTACCGTCTGTCAGTCTTTCAAATTCACCTGCCGGCTCTTCGGGAGAGAAAAGAAGACATCGAGAGTTTAGCCCGCATGTTTCTGCAGCGTTATGCTGCTAAGTTCAACAAACACATTGAAGATATAGATCCGGATGCCTTGCTTACCCTTCGGCAGGCAGAATGGAAAGGCAATGTGCGCGAATTGCGCAATGTCATTGAAAGAAGTGTCATCATCTGCGACAACCAGATAACCTTGGAAGACCTTCCCATTGAACTTCAGCATCATCCATGCTCACGCAGTGACGATAAGGGGGATGAGTTTGAATTGGCAGCTATTGAACGAAAGCATATTCTCAAAGTGCTCCAACATACCCATGGGAACAAGACAGAAACAGCTCGTTTACTGAAAATCGGTCTTGCCACTTTATACCGAAAAATAGACTCTTACGGCATTCAATAACATAAAACATCCGGTTTCTTTATCATTTCATTTCAAGAGAGCGACCTTCTCATTCTGAGAGGGCCGCTCTCTTGCTTTATAGTCAGTTGAATTTCTTTTTATAGCTGATACACAGTCTGTTAGTTCTTGATTTATTTTCTTGGCACATCCCTTGCCTATATGATGCCATCATGTATAACTCATAATAATTGTAATAAATAAAATGAAAAGAAAATGAATGAAATGATTGGAATCGCCATCTGTGTAGCAAGCGGATTGGCCTGTTTTAAACTGTTTATGAAGTGTATCGATTGGTTCGATAACCTATAAAAAAAGAAAGGTATGTATACAGCATTGTTTATCGTAGGTTTTATCCTGTTCGGCTATCTTGCTTATGTCTTGGTTAAGCCGGAAAAATTCTAAAAAGTAGAAATTATGAATACAGAAATAATAGGTGAGCCCACTTTAAAAAGTAAGGCCTGTTTAAAATGTTTATATTTCATGATAATAATCTTCAATTTATGCTGTTATCTGGAATATTTTTCGTATCTTTACACCATCAATCAAACAGAATGACTATGTTTAAAAAGACAGATCCGAATCCTCAGTTAGATATATTCACGACTCCCTCAATGCAGTTAGGAAGTCGGGCTTCAAAGAAGTATTCTGACCCCAACTCATGGCATAACCAGTTCTATAGCCTCGTGACAACCAAGATTGATGAGGAGATATTCAAGCCTTTGTTCCCTGAAGGCAAGAAGAGCGGCCGCCCAAATGCTTCCATCCGCATACTCGTGGCTATGTCTGTCTTAAAGGAGGGATTCGGTTGCAGCGACGAGGATCTGTTTGAGAAGTGCGAGTTTGACCTTCTTACCAGAAAGGCTCTCGGCATGGAACTTCTGA